>JAABUR0100000073.1_pt1 | contig 217998 bp, 200 predicted proteins | sample 5560091 | NCBI WGS metagenome assembly JAABUR01 (sample SAMN10711879, study PRJNA513375) | rock metagenome | isolation source: Antarctica rocks | place: Antarctica: Victoria Land, University Valley sud | reverse complement strand
GCTCGACCGGGCCGAGCCGCCGCCGACCGCCGCCGAGACCCCGGCCGACGCGCTCGACCGGGCCGAGCCGCCGCCGACCGCCGCCGAGACCCCGGCCGACGCGCTCGACCGGGCCGAGCCGCCGCCGACCGCCGCCGAGACCCCGGCCGACGCGCTCGACCGGGCCGAGCCGCCGCCGCCGACCGAGCAGCAGCCGAGTGGCCGGGATCCTCACTCGATGTAGCCAAAGTTCATCGCAACGTAAATGCTCGCTGCACGAATGAGCAGGTCGCCGACCAATCTCATTGATCGCCGCTTTGCGCGCCCGTGGGGTCGCTACGATCCGTGACGTCCCCACGTTGCCTGCGGACCCGCGGCAATTGACAAGTTTTTCTCGGGAGGGTTCTTGAAGACATCCACTAGACGATGGCGGAGAGGCACGATTCTCGCCGCCGGGGCGGTACCCGTGGCACTGCTGATGTCTGCAGCACCGGGTGTTGCCGGCTCACATGCCAACTCCAAGCCCGGGCCGCTCGCCCGGGCCGCCGCCGAAAAGGGCGGCAACGATTCCGAGCGCGGTGGCGAGGCGCTGGGCATTGCCCGGGAGTACGCCGCCATCCGTACGGCGCCCGGAACCAGCGTCAGCTCCGCCGCGTTCGCCGCTGCCCGCGCCCAGGCCGACCGCCTGCCGGTGGCCGGCCGCAGCTGGAACGAGGTCACCGACGTCCCCTACCAGACGGACGCAGCCAACTATCGCGACCCGTTCTGGTCCAACTCCGGCGCCGGTTTCGGCCTTGTCAGTGGCCGGATGACGGCTCTGGACACCGACGGGGCCACCGTGTATGCCGGTGCAGCCAACGGTGGGGTCTGGAAGTCCACCAACCGTGGCGGCACCTGGACTCCGCTGTTCCAGCAGGAGGACCGCATCGCCATCGGCGCCCTGCGGGTCAACCCGGCGGACCACTCCGTGTGGGTGGGCACCGGCGAGGCGAACACCGCGTTCGAGAACTACTCGGGTGCAGGCATCTACCGCTCCGGCGACGGCGGGCGCACCTTCGGCAGGGTGGGCCAGACGCTGCAGAACAGCCTCGTCTCCCAGATCAGCTTCGACGGGGCCGGCAACGTCTACGCCTCCACCAGCAACGGGCTGCTCCGCCGCTCCGTCGGCCAGCGCGCCGAGAACTGGGCGACGGTCCTCCAGCCGGACCCGAACCCGACGAACTCGCCGTACCGGCACTCCTTCTTCACCGACGTCAAGGTCAAGCCGGGCACCAACGGCCGGTACGTGTTGGCCGCGCTCGGCTGGCGTGGCGGCACGCTGCCCGATGACATCAAGTACGACGGGTGGTACGTCTCCACGACCGGCGGGGACAAGGGCTCCTGGAAGAAGCTGCGTCCTAGCGGCGACGTCGACCCGAGCCTCATCGGCCGGACGACGTTCTCCTGGTCGGCCAACGGCGACGTCCTGTACGCCGTGGTGGAGAACCCAACCACGCTTCAACTGCTGGGTGCCTTCCGCACGCGGATGAACGGCGGCGACCCGGCCGGCCCGTGGAACCTCATCGCCGACGCGGCCAAGCTGGTCCGCTCCGGCTCGGCACTGGCCAAGTCGGGCGGCACCCCGGGCCAGCAGGCCTGGTACAACCAGTACATCCTGGTCGACCCGAAGGACGCCGGGCACGTCTACCTGGGCCTCGAGGAGATCTTCGAGAGCACCAACTACGGCGGCCAGTGGGCCACGATCGGTCCGTACTGGAACTTCCCGCTGGCATGTTGGAACCCGGACCCGGCGCAGAACACCTGCCCGGATACCACCCACCCGGACCAGCACGCGGCGACCATCGGCGCTGACGGCACGTTCTGGGCCGGCAACGACGGTGGCGTCTGGCGGCGGCCGACCTCCGTGCACAACGTGGTGCGGTGGACCAACCTCAACCGCACGCTGCACACCCTGCAGTACTACTACGCAGGTGTCGGCCGGATGGCCGGCGGCGACGCCATCTGGGGCGGCACGCAGGACAACGGCGTGACGCTGCAGAAGCCGAACGCGAACCAGATCGTCTCGCCGTTCGGCGGCGACGGCGGCGACGTCATCGTCGACCCGAACAACGCCAACAAGGCGGTTGTCGAGTACGTCTTCCTGCACATGGCACTCACCACAAACGGCGGGCGCTCGAACGGCTCCACCGAGTCGTTCATCGAGATCTCGCCGTACTGCGGCAACTACCACTCCACGCCCGACCCCTGCGACCCGAACCCGCGGTTCATCGCGCCGTTCGATGCCGACATCCACAACATCAACCACTGGGTCGCCGGTGGCCAGTACGTCTGGGACAACCAGGGCAAGGGCTGGAACACCCGCTGCTCGGCCGACGCGTGTGACTGGAAGAAGGTCTACGACACCGGTGGCCAGGTCACCGCGCTCGAGGCCAGCGGTCGCACGACCTACGCCGGCTTCTGCTTCAACGGCTGCAACCCCGGGCTCGAGTCCGTCGGGCTGCCCTTCCGTTCCGGGATGGCGACCAACTACGGCGGCAAGTGGCACCGGATCGGCACGCCGAACCTGCCGAACCGGATCGTCACTGAGATCACGGTCGACCCGAAGGACGAGGCGCACGTCTACGCGACGTACGGCGCGTTCTCCCGGCGCTGGATCCCGGGCGGCGGTGTGGGGCACGTCTTCGAGTCCCGCAACGGCGGCACGAGCTGGACCGACATCAGCGGCAACCTGCCGGACATCCCGACCAATGACCTCGTCATTGAGAAGGGCCGGTTGATCGTGGGCACCGACATCGGTGTCTTCGCGAGCGCCGCTGCTCACCCGGGCAGCTGGTACAACTTCGGCAAGAACCTGCCGAACACCTCGGTGAACGACCTGGTGCCGACGCCGAACGGCAACGAGCTCGTTGCCGCGACGCACGGCCGTGGCCTGTGGAAGCTGGATCTCTCCTAGGTCACTGCACCAGCCCGATTGACGTCTGTGGCCCCGCCTCTTCGGAGGCGGGGCCACAGCGCGTTTCCGCGTATTTCCTCGCGTACGTCGGCGCGGCTGTGCGCCGTGGCGATCGATCGTTGTGACTTCCGCAGCAGGAAATCGCCGAATCTCTCAGGTGGAACTCACAACGATCGATCTCTTGGGACAACGGCGGGCCGTCCGGGCAAGGATCGGGTCGAATCCCAGCCGCCTTCTCCACCCTGGTGAGATGACACAGCGGCCCAAAATGACGACGACGTTCCGGGTGACCGGGCACCGGCGCCCAGCTCGTCATTCGGCTGCCCACTTCCCGGATCGTCGCCGGACCTCCATGGTGCAACCGAATCGGGCGCCCGTCTCCGGTCTCAGGGGTGCGGCGATCGCCGAGCGGGCGCTTGCACGGCACGGCGTACGGAATGCTGGCGCCGTGACTTCGGTCGAGAGGTTCGAGCGGGCGTTCGGTCGACTGGCTTCGATCGGCCGCGACCCCGGCACGGGGGGCTACTCCAGGTTGGCCTGGACCGATGCGGACCGCTCGGCGCGGGAGTGGTTCACAGCGGCGGCGGCCGAGCGCGGTCTGGCCGCGGAGACCGACCGCAACGGCAACCTCTGGGCCTGGTGGGGACCGGCCGGTGGGTCGGCGGTGGTGCTCGGCAGTCACCTGGACACCGTGCCCTCGGGCGGCGCGTACGACGGCGCGCTGGGCGTCGTGTCCGGCTTCCTCGCTCTCGACGCGCTGATGGCGGCCGGCGTACGGCCGCGGCGACCGGTCGCGGTGGTGGCGTTCGCGGACGAGGAAGGGGCCCGGTTCGGGCTGCCCACCTTCGGTAGCCGGCTGATGACCGGGGCGCTCGACCCGGCGGTGGCCCTACGGCGTACCGATGTCGATGGAGTGGAGCTTGCGCAGGCACTGGGTTGGTTCGAGGTCGACCCGGCCGGCCTGGGAAGCGACCCGGAGCGGGTCGGCCGGATCGGGCACTTCCTGGAGCTGCACGTCGAGCAGGGCCGGGCACTGGTGGACCTCAGTGCGCCAATCGGCCTGGCCACCGGCATCTGGCCACATGGCAGGTGGCGACTCACGCTCTGCGGTGAGCCGAACCACGCCGGCACGACGCGGCTCGCCGACCGGTGCGACCCGATGCTGCCGCTCGCCCGCGCCATCGAGGTGGCTCGCGGACTGGCGGCGGCGGCGGCGAGCGGAGCGGTGGCGACGGTGGGGCGCGTCCTGGTGCAGCCGAACGGGACCAACGCCGTGCCCGCCACCGTCACTGCGTGGCTCGATGCCAGGGCGGCTGAGGACGGCGCGCTGGACTGGCTGGTCCGGGACTGGAGCGAGGAGGTACGCCGGACCGCCGCCGCGGAGGGCGTGGACGTCGAGGTCATCGAGGAGTCGCGCAGCGCGCCGGTGACCTTTGATGTCGGGCTGACCGATCGGCTGGCGGCGGTGCTGACGGCTCGCGGGCTGCCGGCACCGCGGCTCCCGACAGCGGCCGGGCACGACGCGGGCGCGCTGGCGGCCGTCGTACCCGCCGCCATGATCTTCGTACGCAACCCCACCGGTGTGAGCCACAGCCCGGCCGAGCTGGCCGGGCCGGCCGACTGCGCGATCGGTGTGGAGGTGCTGGCAGCGGCGGTCGAGGAACTCGCGTGCCGGTGACCCGCTGGCACGCCGACCTGGCGTGGACCGGCCGGCCGGCGTCCCGGGTGCTGATCGAGGCCGAAGGCGAGCGGATCACCTCCGTGACCGCCGATGTCGACCGGCCACCCGACGCGGTCCGGCTGGCCGGGATCACCGTTCCGGGGCTCGCGAACGCCCATTCGCACGCCTTCCACCGAGCACTGCGCGGCCGCACCCAGGCGCGCAGCGGCGACTTCTGGAGCTGGCGGGAGCAGATGTACGCCGTCGCCGCCCGCCTCGACCCGGACCGCTACTACGCCCTTGCCCGGGCCACGTACGCCGAGATGGCGCTCGCCGGGATCACGGCGGTAGGGGAGTTCCACTACCTGCACCATCAGCGGGGCGGCCGACCGTACGCCGACCCCAACGCGATGGCCGCCGCGCTGGTCCAGGCAGCCGCGGACGCCGGCGTGCGGCTCACGCTGCTCGACACCTGCTACCTGCAGGCCGATGTCGACGGCCGGCCGCTGACCGGGACGCAACTGCGGTTCACCGACGGCGACGCGGCCGGCTGGGCCGCGCGGGTCGACGGGCTGGTGGCCACGGATACGGTCCGGGTGGGCGCGGCAATTCACAGCGTCCGGGCCGTTGACCCCGAGTCGATGCGCGCGGTGGCCCGATGGGCCGGCGAACGGCGGGCGCCGCTGCACGTCCACCTGTCCGAGCAGCGGGCGGAGAACGCAGCCTGCCTTGCCGTGCACGGCGCTACGCCGACCGCGCTGCTCGCCGATTCCGGGGCGTTGGGGGAGCGGACCACGGCCGTCCACGCCACCCATGTCGAGTCGGCCGACGTCGAGCTGCTCGGCGCCAGCGGAACCTCGGTGTGCATGTGCCCCACGACCGAGCGCGACCTGGCCGACGGCGTCGGGCCGGCCGGCAGGATGGCCGCGGCCGGCTCGCCGCTGTGCCTGGGCAGCGACAGTAACGCGGTCGTCGATCTCTGGGAGGAGGCGCGGGGAGTCGAGCTCGACGAGCGGCTGGTCACCGGGCAGCGTGGGCAGCACCGTCCCGAGGCCCTGCTGGTCGCGGCCACCGCCGGCGGAATGGCGGCCCTCGGCTGGCCGGCCGGCGGGCTGGAGCCCGGTGGGCTGGCCGACTTCGTCACCCTGCGCGCCGACTCGCCCCGGCTGGCCGGGGTGGATCCGGCGGTGCTGGCCGCCTACCTGGTCTTCGCCGCCAGCGCCAGCGACGTGTCATCGGTGGTCGTGGGCGGCCGGGCCGTGGTGCGAGCCGGCCGGCACCTCGGCGTACCCGAGATCGGGGCCGAGCTGAGCGCGGCCATCGGCCCGCTAGTGAGCCCGGCCGGCCCGCGCTAGAGCCGAGCAGAGTTCGTCGTACGCCGCCAGCTCCTGCTGCACCGGCGTGATGACGTGGGTGTCGGCGACCCCCGCCACCCGTTCGCCGAGGCGGCGGCGGGCCACCCGGGCCCGGCGCCTGGCTCCCACGCCGGCCAGCCGTCGGAATACCGCAGCCAGCACCAACCCGAGCAGCACGCCGCCGACGAGCAGCAGCGTCGGCACCGGCACCCGGCCGACGTGCGGCGACGGCGGCTGCGGGAGCTGCAGGTAGGAGAAGCCGAACAGCACCAGCAGCCACAGGGCGCCGACCACGGCGACGGCGGCCAGCAGCTTCTGTGCCGCGTTCGCGGCGCCCCACCACCTCGGCCGCCGCTCCACGCCGAGGTCCGTGCCGGCGACTGCCCGGTCGAGCAGGTCGGGCAGCTTCTCCTCGTCCCGGCCCGCGGCCCGGCGTACCAGCTGCGGCCACGGCTCCGGCAGGTCCCCCGCCGCCCGGTCGCTCAGTGCCCGGACGGCGGCCGACGCCCGCGCGGCCTGGACCGGCGAGGCGGCCGGGAGCGACGTACGGGACTCTTCGAGCGGGCGGTCACCGAGGTGCAGCCGCCGCAGCGGGTCGGGCCGCAGCCCGCGGACCCAGCGGACGAAGGGCCAGCCGGTCGACGCCGAGGCGCGCATCCGGTGCGACTTCTCGACGGCCCTGACCACGGTGTCGACGCCGGCCGCGCCGCTCAGCGCGTCGACCAGCGCGCTGCGGTCGGCGGGTCGAATGGCGCCGGCCGAGCCCGTGCAGCCGGCACCCAGCCGGTCGACCGCCCGGTCCAGGTCGGCCGAGAGGCGCTCCACGGCGGCTCGCCGGGCAGCTACCCGCTCGACCAGGGTGGCGCGTAGCTCCGGTATCCCGTCGCCGGTCCGCGCCGACGCACCGATCACCGGCACCTTCTCCAGTCCCTCGGCGGTGAGCAGCCGTTGCAGGTCGAGCAGGCAGGCCTGCCGGGCCGGCGGCGCCAGCCGGTCGAGCTGGTTCAGCACGACCAGCATCACCGAGGAGTGGCCGGCCAGCGGCCGCAGGTAGCGCTCGTGGACGGCGGCATCGGCGTACTTCTGCGGGTCCAGGACCCACACCAGCAGGTCGACCAGCTCGACCAGCCGGTCCACCTCCAGCCGGTGGCTGAGCTCCGTGGAGTCGTGGTCGGGCAGATCGAGGAGGACGAGCCCGTCGAGAGCGGCGTCGGCCGAGCCGGCGTCGAGCTGATGGCGCCGTGGCACCTCGAGCCAGTCGAGCAGGGGCTGCGCGTCGGCGGCTCCCCAGACGCAGGCGTGGGCCGTGGAGGTGGTCGGCCGGGTCACCCCCACGGTGGACAGGTCCGCGCCGGAGAGCTCGTTGAACAGCGAGGACTTGCCGCTCCCGGTGGCACCGGCGAGCGCCGCGACGGTGTGCTCCTCGCTGAGCCGGAGCCGCTCGCCGGCTCGCTTCGTCAGCGTCCGGGCGGCGGCGACCGCCTCTGCCTCCAGCCGGCCGTCGGCGAGGTCGACTGCGGCGCCGAGCGCCACCAGCCGCTCGTGCAGGTCCGGCGAGCGACTGGTACGGCGGCGCATCACGACCGGGCCGCCCGCGCCGCCTCGACGGCCGCGAGTCCGGTCCGTAGTGCGGCTGCCTGCTCGGCCGCGTCGACCGGCTCCAGCAGTCGGTCGAAGCGGGCAACCTCAGCCGCCAGCAGCCTCTCCACCCGGCCCATCAGGTCGATCCGGGCCTCGGCGGCCAGCGTGCGCACCGCCTGGTCTCCGAAGATGGCCTCGAGCAGCCGCTGCCCGGCCACCGTCGTGCCGCCGGCAACGGCGATCTCCCCGCCGGTGAGCCCGCCGGTGTGCGAGAAGACACCGATCATGACGGCCAGCCCGGCTCCGTTCACCCCGAGTGAGGCGATCCTGGCCGCGAGCCGCTTGTCGGCTCCTTCGGCCGAGACCAGCTCCAGGACGTGGCCCTGCCAACCCCGCACCTCCTCGCCCAGCCGCCGCCGTAGCTCCGCGGAGGAACGGGACAGCTCCCGGGCGGACTCGCCGAGCAGCTGCTTGCCGGCCGGCTCGACCCGCCAGGCCTCGACGCTGCGCTCGGCCGCGCGGTCCGCCGCGTCCAGGACGAGGGAGTCCACACTGGTCTCCACTGCGCCACGGAGCTGCGCCTCGGGCGTGGAACGGCCGGTCAGTATCGCCATGGCGCGGTCGCGCAGCTGCCCGATCCGCGACTCCAGCGTCCGCATGAACTGGCCGGTGCCGACGAAGTCCTGCCAGCGGGCCAGCACCTCGCCGCGCAGCAGTGACCCGCCGCGGACGCCGGTGTCGATCTCCTTCGCGGCCGCCGAGTACGCCGCGGCCACCTGTCCGTGCAGGGTGGCCGCGGCGGCGCGCTGACGTTCCACCGCCTCGACCACGACCGGGACCCGCTCGCGCAGGCTGTCCAGAGCCCCTCCGAGGGTCCTTCGGATGACGGCGGCGCGTCCGTCCGCGTCGGCGGCCAAGCCGTCCAGCCAGGAGCGGACCGGAGCCAGCTCCGCGGCCGGGACGTCGCCGTCGACCAGGGCAACCTCTCGGACCGTGAACAGCGCCGTGCCGGCCAGCCCGTTGTCCGTCAGCATCGCGGCGAGGTGCGCGGACACGTCGGGAACGGCCTCGGCGGGCACCCGATTGAGGACGACGGCGAGCGCGGTGCTGCGAGCCCGGGCGGTGTGCAGCAGGTCCCACGGGACCGCGTCGGCGTATCGGGCCGCCGTGGTTACGAACAGCCACAGGTCCGCGGCCGCCAGGAGCTGGGCGGCAAGGTCGCGGTTGGCGGTCACCACCGAGTCGATGTCCGGGGCGTCCAGCAGTGCCAAGCCCTCCGGTACGCCGGTCGAGGTGACCAACTGCAAGCTGCCGGCGTCGGCCGCGGCACCCGTCGTCCGGGCCAGTCCGGGGAGGACCCGAGCGTCCGCGAACCACTCCCGGTCGGTCGGGGAGCACACCAGCACCGGCGCCCGAGTGGTCGGCCGGAGGACGCCGGCGCGGGTCACCTGCTCGCCGACGAGGCTGTTGACCAGGGTGGACTTGCCTGCGCCGGTCGAGCCGCCGACGACCGTGAGCAGCGGCGCGTCAAGCGACCGCAGCCGGGGGAGCAGGTAGTCGTCGATCTGGCCGACGATGCCGTTGGCTTCCTGCCGCGCCGCCGCCGCGCCGGCCACCTCGAGCGCCAGCCGGGCGGTGGCAACGCGGTCCCGCAGCGCGACGAGTGCGGGGACCAGCGGCGGTTCCCCCGCCGTGTTCTGCATGGCAGCCAGCGTTGCCCGTAGCGGCCACGGCCAACCCTGGACGGCCCGCCCGGCGTCGTACCGTCCCGGCCGAGAGGTCCCCCTACACCGCGCGGTCGAGGAAACCCCCAAGAAATCGGCCGTACGGCGTGGGGTTTCTTCGACCGCGTCGGCCCAGGGACCAGCCGCGGCCCTCAACCGGCAGCGCTCAGTGCCGCCTGCAGCTCGGACAACCGACCTCGCCGTCGCGGACCTCGCCGTCCAGCGGCAGCAGCCCGCCGCAGTCGGCGTACCGGCAGACCAGGTAGTCACCGTCCTGGACAACGGTCCGGCGTTCTGCCGAGGGGGTCGCCCGGGGCAGCGGCGGCGGTTCCCATTGCGGCGTGGCCAAGGCCCGGGTGGTCAGCGAGACGTTGTCCGAGGGGTTGGCCGAGCCGGCCGGGAGCGGCTCGCTCGAAGCACGACGGCTCTCGCCGAGCGCCCGGCGGGCCCGGACGCGCCAGGCCGGGAGCAGTATCGGCGTACCGGCACCGGTATTGACCACCCGGTGACGCTTGCCGTGGATCTCTACCAGCAGGCAGCCGGTGGCGGCGCTGCCGTCCCACCAGTCGCGCTGGTAGGAGATCGGCCTGGCCCCGGGGTCGACCGAGCGGGCGAAGGTCAGCAGGTGCTCGACGGTGAGGCGGTCGCGCAGCCGCTCCAGGTCGGTGTCCATCAGCTCCAGCGAGTCGGCCACCGGCGTACGCCGGTCAGCCACGGTCGGCGGCCCCGGTGAGGTCATTGCGGCAGTCTGCGCGCCAGGACAGCCGGCGGCGGGCAAGCCGACCGCGTGTCGCGGCCGACAGCAGCGCTGCCAGCCGGGGTGCGAGCGCGAGCGCCGCCGCGTCGAAGAAGCAGTAGCCGCCGGCCACGCCGCTCGGCGGGTTGCCGATCGAGAGCAGTCCGGTCGGGTCGTGCAGCCCCCATGTCCAGATGCCCAACGCCGTACCGAGGACTTCCAGGTAGGCGGTGAGCAGGAAAGCGCCGGCATAGACCAGCGGCGCCCGCCCGCGCACGATGAAGGCCACCAGGCAGCCGAACCACAGTGCACCCAGCACGTCCCGCCGGGGCGCCAGGAGCAGGCCCCACAGCGCCCAGCAGCCGCCGGCGGCCAGCACCGTGCCCAGCACCAGCCGGCGACGTGAGCGGAAGAGGGCGGAGCGCCCCAGTGCCAGCGCCCCGAGGTAGACCAGCCCGTGGCCCGGTGGCACGAAGGCCGGGATGTTGTGCAACCGGTAGGTGTACACCCCCAGTTGTCCGGCGAATGTGTACTCGATCCAGGTGGCGAAGATCACCGCGACCGCGACCTGCAGCCGGACCGCAACGAGCTCGCGGCGGAGCAGGGTCGCCAGCAGCACCCAGGTCGCCAGCCCGAGGCCGTGCTGCTGCCAGTTGCCGGCGCCGGCGTCCAGGACCAGTACGCCGAGAATCCAGCCGGCAACTCCACCGGCCACGGCAAGATCGCGGTGCCTGGACAGGTTGCCGAGCCTAGATGGCGGCCGGCTCACTCAGGTGACACCTCGACCGACGCTCCGGCAGTGGGGTGGTCGAAGAGCTCGGCGGCGCTGCCACCGCGCGCGAACAGCTCGTAGAAGCGTCGCTGCCGGCCGTCGCCGGCGGGCCAGCCGCTGCTGCCGGTTTCCCTCCCGCGGCTGGTCGCGGGGCTACCATCCATTGTCCGCGTGAGTCTCCAGGGGAGTGCTCGACTTCCCTGACGGAGGAAGCCGCATGGCGACGCAGCAGGAAGCCACCAAGGCAGCGACGATCGACCAGGTGGTCGCCCAGCTGTACGGGAAGCTGCCGGATGAGACGGCACTCGCGCTCGACCCGTTCGTCCGCGAGTACTACCGGGGCATGGCCCCCGAGGACCTCTCCGGGCACACGGTTCTCGACTTGTACGGCGCCGCGGTGGCGCTGTGGAACTTCGCCAGCACGCGCGGCAAGGGGGAGACGCCGGTGCGCGTCCTCAGCCCGCGGCTGGAGGACCACGGCTGGCGGTCTCCGCACACCGTCGTCGAGATCGTCGCGGAGGACATGCCGTTCCTGGTCGACTCGGTGGCGATGGAGCTCAACCGGCAGGGCCTGACCATCCACTTGATCGTCCACCCGGTCCTGACCGTGCGGCGGGACGACGACGGCCGGCTGCTGGAGGTGCTGCCGGCCGGCGACACCCCCGGCGACCCGCACCGCGAGTGCCTCATCCACGTCGAGGTCGACCGGCAGGGCGATCCCGCGGTGCTGCTCCAGATGGAGGCGGACCTGGTCCGGGTGCTCTGCGACGTACGGGCCGCCGTAGAGGACTGGCCCCGCATGCGGGAGCGGGCCCAGCAGATCGTCGCCGAGTACGAGGAGCACCCACCGCCGGTCCAGGCGGCCGAGCTGGCGGAGGCGCTGGAGCTGCTGCGCTGGGTGGAGGACGGCCACTTCACCTTCCTCGGCTACCGCAAGTACGACCTGCTTCCCGACGACACCCTGCGCGAGGTCGCCGACTCCGGGCTGGGGATCCTGCGCCGCGAGCACGGCAATCCACCGGTACCGAGCCTGGCCAAACCGTCGGCCGAGGTTCGCCAGCTCGCCCGCGCGCGCAATGTGCTCTACCTGACCAAGGCCAACTCGCGGTCGACGGTGCATCGGCCGTCGTACCTCGACTACATCGGGGTCAAGCGATTCGACGGCGGTGGCGAGGTCATCGGCGAGTGGCGCTTCCTGGGGCTCTACACCTCGGTCGTCTACCACTCCAGCCCCCGGGCGATCCCACTGGTCCGGCTGCGCTGTCAGGACGTGCTCGACCGGGCCGCCTTCGCGCCGGCCAGCCACAACGAGAAGGCGCTGCTGGACATCCTCGAGACATATCCCCGTGACGAGCTGTTCCAGATCTCTTCCGACGAGCTGTTCGATACCGCGATGGGCATCCTGAACGTGCAGGAGCGTCAGCGCGTCCGGCTGTTCGTCCGGCGCGACACCTTCGGCCGGTTCCTGTCCTGCCTGGTCTTCGTACCGCGCGACCGCTACAACACCGAGGTCCGCAAGCGGATCGGCGCGATCCTGACCTCGGCGTTCGACGGCACACTGGCCGACTTCACCGCCCGGATCTCTGAGTCGATCCTGGCCCGGCTGCACTTCGTCATCCGGGCCGACATGGCCGACGTCCCCGTCATCGATGTCGCCGAGCTGGAGGCGAGGATCGTGGCGGCCAGCCGGTCCTGGCGCGACGACCTGCAGGCCGCCCTGGTCGACATGCTCGGTGAAGAGGAGGGCAACTCGCTCTTCGCGCGGTACGGCGACGCGTTCCCGGCGGCGTACAAGGCCGACTTCCCGGCCGTGAACGCGGTGCACGACATCGCCCGGTTGGAGTCTCTCGGCCCCGACGGCGACCTGCAGATGAGCCTCTACCACCCGGTCGAGGCGGCAGCGGGGTTTCTCCGGTTCAAGCTGTTCTGGCTGGGACAGCCGCCGACGCTGTCCGACGTACTGCCGGTGCTCGAGAACATGGGGCTCAAGGTCGTCGACGAGCGCCCGTACGAGATCCGCCCGGTCGGTCGTGAGCCGGTGTGGATCGACGACTTCGGACTCCAGCACGGAGCGGACGGCAAGCTCGAGGCCGCGAACCTCAAGGAGATCTTCCAGGATGCCTTCGCCTGCGTGTGGAAGGAGGAGGCCGACAACGACGGCTTCAACCGGCTGGTGCTCGGTGCCCGGCTGACCTGGCGGGAAGCCGGCCTGCTCCGCGCCTACTGCAAGTACCTGCGTCAGGCCGGCGTGACGTTCAGCCAGGCCTACATGGAACAAACCGTCACCGCCAACCCCGAGGTGGCTCGGCTGCTGGTCGGCCTGTTCCACGCGCGGCTGGACCCGGCGCTGCCGCGTGCCCCGGACGCCGCGGACGCCGCGGACAGGATCGTGACGGAGATCGAGACCGCCCTCGACGGCATCGCCAACTTGGACGAGGACCGGATCCTGCGCAGCTTCCTCAGCGTGGTCCGGGCGACGCTGCGGACCAATTACTTCCAGCGCACCGCTGGCGGTGAGCGCAAGTCCTATCTGGCCCTGAAGCTCGATCCGGCCGCGATCCCGATGCTGCCCCAGCCCCGGCCGATGTTCGAGATCTGGGTGCACTCACCGCGGGTCGAGGCGGTACACCTGCGCGGCGCCCGGGTGGCCCGCGGCGGGATCCGCTGGTCGGACCGGCTGGAGGACTTCCGCACCGAGGTTCTCGGGTTGATGAAGGCCCAGATGGTCAAGAACGCGGTGATCGTGCCGCAGGGCGCCAAGGGTGGCTTCGTCGTCAAGCGCCCGCCGGCCGACCGCGACGCCCTGAGGGACGAGGTGGTCGCCTGCTACTCGACGTTCATGCACGGCCTGCTCGACCTGACCGACAACCACGCCGGCGACGAGGTGGTCCTGCCGCCCGACGTGGTCTGCCATGACGACCCGGACCCCTACCTCGTCGTCGCCGCCGACAAGGGCACCGCCACCTTCTCCGACCTGGCCAACTCCATCGCCGCCGAGTACGGCTTCTGGCTCGGTGACGCCTTTGCCTCGGGGGGGTCGGCGGGCTACGACCACAAGGACATGGGGATCACGGCCCGCGGTGCCTGGGAGTCGGTACGCCGGCACTTCCGCGAGATGAGCGTCGACATCCAGGCCGAGGACTTCACCGTCGTCGGTATCGGTGACATGGCCGGCGACGTGTTCGGCAACGGCATGCTGCTCTCCCGCCACATCAAGCTGATCGGCGCCTTCAACCACCTGCACATCTTCCTCGACCCCGACCCGGACCCCGAGCTGAGCTTCCAGGAGCGGCAGCGGCTCTTCGACCTGCCCAGGTCCAGCTGGGCCGACTACGACGCGACCAAGCTCTCGGCCGGCGGCGGCGTCTTCCCGCGGACCGCCAAGTCGATCCCACTAACCGCGGAGGTACGCCGGATTCTCGGCGTCGAGGACGCGAAACTGGCGCCGGCCGAGCTCATCAAGGCGCTGCTGCGCGCGCCGGCCGACCTGCTCTGGAACGGCGGTATCGGGACCTACGTCAAGGCCACCTCCGAGACCCACGCCGACGTCGGCGACCGGGCCACCGACGCGCTTCGGATCGACGCCCCGGAACTCCGGGCACGGGTCGTCGGAGAAGGCGGCAACCTCGGGTTGACCCAACGCGGGCGGATCGAGTACGCGCTGTCGGGCGGGCGGATCAACACCGACTTCATCGACAACTCAGCCGGGGTGGACACCTCCGACCACGAGGTCAACATCAAGATCCTGCTCAACGAGGTGGTCGCCGCGGGCGACCTCACCGAGAAGCAGCGCAACGAGTTGCTGGCCGAGATGACCGACGACGTCGCGGGCCTGGTACTTGCTCACAACCACCGGCAGGCGCAGGCGATCAGCGTCACCGAGGCCACTGCCGCAGCGTCGCTGGACCGGCACGCCCGCTTCATGCGCAACCTCGAGCGGGAAGGCCGGCTCAACCGCGACCTGGAGTTCCTGCCCAACGACGACGAGATCGCCGAGCGACTCGCCTCCGGCAAGGGGCTGACCCGGCCCGAGCTGGCGGTCCTGCTGGCGTATTCCAAGATCAATGTGTACGCCGCGCTGCTCGACTCCGACGTACCGGAGGATCCGTATCTGGGGGCCGAGCTTCGCCGCTACTTCCCCGAGCTGCTGCGGGAACGGTACGAGAAGCAGATGCCCAGCCACCGGCTCCGCCGAGAGATCATCTCTACTCGGATCGCCAACGCGCTGGTCAACCGGGTCGGGTCGAGCTTCGTCCACTGGCTGCGGACCGAGAGCGGCACCAAGATCACCGATGTGGCGCGGGCCTATACCGTCGTCCGGGACGTCTTCTCCCTCGAGCAGCTGTGGCTGGACGTCGAGGCGCTCGACCACGTGGTGTCCGCGCACGTCCAGACCGCCATCCTGATCGAGAGCCGCAAGCTGGTCGAGCGGACCTCGGTGTGGCTGCTGCGCAGCCGCCGGCAGCCCCTGGACGTGGCCGCCGAGGTGGCGCACTTCACTCCCGGCGTCGCCGCGCTCGCCGCGGGCCTGCCGGAGCTGATGGTCGGCGCCGACGAACAGGCGATGGCCGGCCGGGTGCAACGGCTCGAGAAGCAGGGCGTCCCCCCGGAGCTCGCCGCCCGGATCGGCGCGCTGGCTCCGATGGTGGCCGCCCTCGACATCGTCGAGGTGGCCAGCGCCGCCCGCCGGGAGGTGCCGGAGGTGGCCGCGGTCTACTTCACGCTCGGGTCCCGGCTGGAGCTCGACTGGCTGCGCTCGGAGGTGACGGGCCTGCCGGTGCAGACCCATTGGCAGACCCTGGCCAAGGCCTCGCTGCGCGACGACCTGGCGATCCAGCACCGCGGCCTGGCGGCCGGCGTACTGCGTGGCGAGCGAGCCGGCAGCGCCGACGAGCTGGTCGAGGCCTGGCTGGAGGACAACGCGACCCGGGTGCGCCGCTGCCTGTCCACCTTCACCGATCTGCGGGCGGCCGGGACGTTGGACATCGCCATGCTCTCGGTCGCGATGCGGGAACTGCGCAACCTCGTCCAGACCGGCTCGGCCGACCGCCGGATGAGCGACGGCTCCTCAGCGGCCGCGGAGCGGCAGGCTCTCGCCCCGGCCGAGGTGTAACGCTCGCGGTAGGACGCTGAGGTCGCCTTCGCCCGACTCCCCGCCAGGCGCTACAACGATACGTCGGCTCGTATTGCGGTGTGCGGACGGCACTCGTCCGGCGGTCGCCGGAGCGGCGTCGCCATCCGGGGGAAGTCGCGTCGTAACGTTCGACGGCAGGAACGGCGCCCAGAGCTGAGGAGAAGTCCCCGATGTCAGCCGACGAGGTGCTGCGCCTTCGCGACGTGACGGTCGAGCGTGACGGCCGTTCGCTGCTGAGCCAGCTCGACTGGACGGTGGCCGAGGGGGAGCGCTGGGTGGTGCTCGGTCCGAACGGGGCCGGCAAGACGACGCTGCTGCAGGTTGCCGCCGGCGAGGTGTCGCCGGTCGAGGGCGAGGTCCGCATCCTGCGGGAGGACGCGGCAACCGCCGACCCGGCCGAGCGGGCGGAGCTGCGATCCCGGATCGGCCTGTGCAGTGCCGGTCTGGCCGACCGGCTGCCGCGGCGTGAACGGGTTCTCGACGTGGTCGCCACCGCGGCGTACGGCGTGCTGAACCGCCGGAACGAGAGCTTCGACGCGGCCGACATCGAGCGGGCGACCGGCGTGCTTGGCTGGCTCGGCGCCTCGGCGCTCGCCGCCCGTCGGTACGGCAGCCTGTCCGAGGGGGAGCGCAAGCGGGTGCAGATCGCCCGGTCGCTGATGGCCGACCCGGAGTTGCTGCTCCTCGACGAGCCGGCTGCGGGCCTCGACCTCGGCGGCCGGGAGGACCTGGTACGCCGGCTGTCCCGACTGGCCGCCGACCCTGCGGCGCCGACGATGATCCTGGTCACCCACCACGTCGAGGAGATCCCGCCGGCTGCGACGCACGCGCTGCTGCTGCGGAGCGGGCGGGCCGTGGCGGCGGGGGAGATCGACGCCGTACTCACCGCGCCGGCCCTGTCGGCGTGCTTCGGCATCCGGCTGGCGCTGGAGTGCCTGGAGGGCCGATACGTTGCCCGGGCCGCGGCCGCCGGCTGAGCCTACGGCCGCCGATCGCGGCTAATCACCCTTGCAGGTCGGCCATCCAGCTCTCGATCTCGTCCGGGTCGGTCGGGAGCCCTTCGGAGAGCACCCGGCAGCCGTCCTCGGTCACGAGCACGTCGTCCTCGATGCGTACGCCGATGCCCCGGTACTCCGCCGGCACGGTGAGGTCGTCGGTCTGGAAGTACAGGCCAGGCTCGACCGTGAGCACCATGCCGGCCGCCAGCGTGCCGTCCCGGTAGGCCTCCTCCCGGGCGGAGGCGCAGTCGTGGACGTCGATGCCGAGCATGTGCGAGGTCCCGTGCAGGGTGTAGCGCCGATGCAGCCCGCACTCCTTGGCCAGCGACTGCTCGGCCGGGATCGGCAGGATGCCCCACTCCTCCAGACGACCGGCGAGGACTGCCATCGCGGCGCGGTGCGGCTCCAGGAAGTCGTTGCCCGGCCGAGTTGCGGCCAAGCCGGCCCGCTGGGCCTCGAGCACCGCCTCGTACACCCGCCGCTGCACCGGCGACCAGCGCCCGTTGATCGGCAAGGTCCGGGTCACGTCGGCGGTGTAGAGCGACCGCGACTCGACCCCCATGTCGACCAGCAGCAGCTCGCCGGGCCGGACCGGCCCGTCGTTGCGCTCCCAGTGCAGGGTGGTCGCGTGTGGGCCGGCGGCGCAGATGCTGCCGTAGCCGATGTCGTTGCCCTCGACCCGGGCTCGGCGGTTGAAGGTCCCCTCGATCCAGCGCTCGCTGGTCTCGATCGCCGTCGGAAGCTCGCGGACCACGTCCTCGAAGCCGCGCACGGTGGCGGCGACCGCCTCCTCGAGCATGGCGACCTCGAGGTCGTCCTTCACCAGCCGCAGCTCTGACAGGGCCGTGGCCAGCTCCGCGTCGCGTTCCTGGCTGGCCGCCGGCAGCCGCGAATCGACTCGCCCGTCGTACCCGCGCAGCACCCGCACCTGCTCGCCGAGCGAGTCCAGTACGCCGGCCAGCTCGTCCAGCGGCCGGCAGTTGATCTGCAGCGCTGCGCCGGTCTCGGCCAGCCCGCGGCGGGGACCTACCCACAGCTCGCCGTACCGCCGGTCGGTGTAGAAGGCCAGCGACGAGCGGTCCGACCGGGGCGCTACGAACAGCGTGGCGCTGTGGCTGTCGCCTTCCGGGGTCATCACCAGCACGGCGTCCGGCTGCATCTCACCGGTGAGCCAGTAGAAGTCGCTGCCGGGCCGGAACGGGTAGTCGGTGTCGTTGGCCCGCACCTTCAGGCCACCGGTGGGCACCACCAGCGCCTCGCCGGAGAAGCGGGCAGATAGCGCCGCGCGGCGCTTGGAGCAGTACGGCGCCGCAGGCTCGGCGCTCGGGTCGGGCGGCGGCGGGTCCGCCCAGCCGCGAGCCATGAACTCGCGCAGTGGTCCGGGGACCGCGATGTCGTGGCTGACCGTCCCCTGGGCCGCGCCCTCCTCGGGCGTGACCTCGGTGACCTCGGCCGGCTCCTCGTTGCCCACGGCACTCTCCTCGGTCGTCGTCGCCTCAGGTTAGCCGGGAGTTCGCACCCGACGGACCTACCGGTGCGCCGGCCGTGGCAGACGCCAGCTCCCTGCCGCCGGGATGACGGGGCGGCGGTAGCCTCGCCACGCCGCCGAGCCCGCCGTCGCGCTCCGGCGTCGACCTGAGGAGTTGCCTTACCGATGACCCCGTTCCGTGCCTCCGCGGGTTTCACCGAGCAGTGGCGGCACTTCGACTTCGCGATGGCCGACGGTGTCGCCACCGTCACCTTCGACCGACCGGAGAAGCTGAACGCGCTGACGTTCGACGTGTACGCGGACCTGCGCGACCTGCTGCGTGAGCTGCCGCACCGCGACGACGTACGGGTGCTCGTGATCACCGGTCGTGGCCGCGGATTCTGCTCCGGTGGGGATGTCGACGAGATCATCGGTGAGCTGCTGAAGATGGACGCCCGCAGCTTGCTGGACTTCACCCGGATGACCGGCGCGGTGGTGCAGAACATGCGCGAGTGCCCGCTGCCGATCATCGCAGCGGTCAACGGTACGGCGGCCGGCGCCGGCTCGGTGATCGCGCTCGCCGCGGACTTCCGGGTGCTCGCCCGCTCGGCGAGGTTCGCGTTCCTGTTCACCAAGGTGGGGCTGGCCGGTGCCGACATGGGTTCGGCGTACCTGCTGCCGCGCATGGTGGGCATCGCGCAGGCGACGAAGATGCTCATGCTCGGCGACACCATCGACGCGGAGACGGCCGGCTGTCACGGGCTCGGCTCCGTCGTCGACGACGAGGAGCTGCCGACGGCCACGGACACCCTGGCCCGGCGCCTCGCCGACGGTCCGGCTTTCGCCTACGCCACCACGAAGATGCTGTTGACCCGCGAGATCGACATGGATCTTGCCGGCGCCCTGGAGCTGGAGGCGATGACCCAGGCGCTGCTGATGCACTCGGCGGACCACCGGGAGTTCCACGCCGCCTTCACCGAGAAGCGGCCGCCGCGCTGGACGGGGCGGTGAGCACCCCGCACGCGGTGGTCAACCCGCCGACGCTGGCGCCGGCGGTCGGCTTCGCCCACGCGGTCGTTGCAGCGCCGGGCCGGACGGTATGGCTCGGCGGCCAGACCGGCGTCGACGTGACCGGCCGGGTGGTCGGCGGGTCACTGGTCGAGCAGTTCGACCGGGCGGCGGCCAACGTGGTGGCCGCGCTTGCGGCGGCGGGAGCCGGCCCCGAGCACCTGGTGTCCATGCTGATCTGTACGACGGACATGTCGGCGTACCGCTCGGCCCTGCCGGAGCTCGGCGCCGCCTACCGGCGCCGTCTGGGGCGGCACTATCCGGCCACGGCCCTCGTGGGCGTCACCCAGCTGTTCGACGGAGAGGCGCTCGTCGAGCTGATCTGCGTGGCCGTCGTACCGGAGTGAGCCGCTGGCGGCGGTCTAACCGCATCGTCGGTCCGCCAGCGCCCGGTCGAGTTCCGGGACGATCTGGCGCGCTAAGGTCCGGGTGCCGCCGGTGGCCGCTGGGGGTCAACGATCTCGCGCCGAGGTCACCACTGGAGGTACGCCGAGATGGGAAGCCAGCACACGCCCGCCGACGACATCGTCTACGACCTCATCAGCATCCAGTACCACGCCTTGCAGGGAGCGCAGACGTACGCCAAGTACGTCGAGGACGCCGACGGGCACCCGGAGGTCCAGGAGTTCATCCGTCAGGTCCAGGCGCAGGACGGCGAGCGGGCGGAGCGGTGCCACGCACTCCTTCGTGACCTGACCAAGGACCACGGCATCGGATAGCTGGGGGCGGAGTTCAGGCTCCTACCGGCCAGTGTTCGACCGCGAGCTCCGGCATCGGGAAGTGGCGCGGGTTGCCGGTGGCCAGCCGGCCGCCCGCAGCCAGAGCCGCCGCAGCAATGAGGCAGTCCGCCTGCGACAGCGTGGTGCCCTCCTGGGCGTAGTCGCGGCGCCATGCGCCAGCTCGCTCACCTGCAGTGCGGTCGAGCGGCACAATGAGCAGCCCGTCGAGGAGTTGCCGCACTGAGGGGTGCTCCCTCGGTCGCACTCCGCGGACGATCTCCTCCACGTTCACGGCGCTGGTCGCCGCGACGTCGGAGCGGCGGCGCAGCAGGCGCAGGCGATCGACGACCGGCCGCCCGCGAAGGACGTCGATGAGGACCGTGGTGTCGAGAACGAGGACGCTCACGTCAGCCGACCCGCTCGGCGTCACTGCGGCGCTGAGCAGCAACCCAGCCGGCCGGATCGTCGTCCCAGTCGTGGCCGGTGTCCTCCACCGAGCCGGCGGCGGCGAACAGCGAGTCCCAACGCCGCTCGTCAGCCAAGCGTCGGCGTACCGCCTCCACGACGAACCGACTGCGCCCACCACGGCCGACGCGCGCGTCCAGCTCCCTGACCAGGTCGTCGTCGAGGACGATGTGCATACGCATGGGCTAAGCCTAGCCCACGCTCCGCGGAAGCATCGACTTCCACGAGGGTGCAGCTGCCGGCGATGAATTCGCGCCGGCGCCGCCGGCTTCGGCGCTCCTCGGCGATGCGCCGCGACCGACTGCCAGCGCGCGAAGCCGCCGCCCAGCATGAGCCGGGAGAGCAGGCATGCTCATATCGGGCGTCGTCCCCCTCGCGTCGAGGGGGTCAGCAGACTCGCCGGAGTCGGCCGGTGCTCAGGTCGTACATGAAGCCACCGGCGGTGATGTTGTTGAGGTACGGCCACGAGCGCACCCGTTGCACGTCGCCGCGCAGAGCATTCTCCTGGTCGTCGGTAGTGAGAAACGAGATGCTCCTGGTGTCGGGTCCACCCGCGTCCCGGATATCGGCGTGGACGTCCTCTTCGGTACGCCCGGCCATGCGGCAGCTGGAGTGCGCCACGACCATGACCCTGTCGACGCCCAGGAGATGTGCGGCGAGTACCAGAGTGCGCAGTACGTCGTCGGTGACGCGCGCTCCGGCGTTGCGCAGGATCTTCGCGTCGCCGGGGGCCAGCCCGAGCAGCGCCAGCGGGTCGATGCGCGAATCCATGCACGTCAGCACGCCCAGCCCCCTCGCGGCGCGCGGCTCGAGCTCGGCGAGCTGGAAGTTGGCGGCGTACGCCGCGTTCGCGCCCATCACGTCGGCGAACGCGGCGTCGGTCGGCACCTGGAGAAGCCTAGAACAACGAGCACCACGGAAAGGACCGTGCGGACCCCATGAGGACGTTGGTGGTCATCGAGGTTGCCCGCGGTCCCCAGGCTGTCACCGGACGGTGGCTCGCTTCGTCTTAGAGCCCGTCGGACTTGGCGGGGAAGGAGGAAGCACCGGTGGATGTCTTGGTAGCGGGTGCGGGCGGTGCGCTCGGTCGGAGGTTGGTGCCTCAACTGGTCGCGAAGGGGCATCGCGTCGTCGCGACCACGCGGAGCCCCGCCAAGCTGGAGGAGCTGCGGGCGATGGGCGCCGAGGCGGCGGTCATGGATGGCCTGGACCCGCTGGCGGTCGGCGAGGTGGTGGGGCGGGCGGCGCCCGAGGTCGTCGTCCACCAGATGACGGCACTAGCGGGTGTCCGCAACCTGCGTCGATTCGACCGCGAGTTCGCCGTCACGAACCAGCTGCGGACGGCCGGCACTGATCATCTGCTCACCGCAGCGACGGCCGCGGGCGCGCGGCGCTGCGTCGTACAGAGCTACACCGGCTGGCCGAACCGCGGCAGGGCGGACCGGTGAAGTCGGAAGCAGACTCGCTGGACCCGAACCCGCCGGCGGCGCAACGCGAGACCCTGCAGGCCATCCGTCGGTTGGAGCAGGCGGTGCTCGGCGCGCAGGGGCTCGAACCCGTCGTACTGAGGTACGGCTCGTTCTACGGCCCTGGAGCCAGCGACGACTTCGTGGCGCTGGTCCGGAAGCGGCGAATGCCCATCGTGGGCTCAGGGGCGGCGGTGTGGTCGTTCGTCCACATCGACGACGCGGCCGCGGCAACGGTGCTGGCGGTGGAGAGCGACGTACGCGGCGTCTACAACATCGTCGACGACGAGCCGGCACCGGTTCGCGAGTGGCTGCCGTGCCTGGCGGAGGCGGTCGGCGCGAAGCCGCCGCACCGGGTGCCGGTCTGGCTGGCCCGGCTCGCGGCCGGCGAGGTGGGGGTGTCGATGCTCACGCAGATCCGCGGCTCGTCCAACGCCAAGGCCCGGCGGGAGCTTCACTGGGAGCCGCGGTGGGCCAGCTGGCGGGACGGGTTCCGTTCCGGCTTGACGTGATGGACGCGACCGGCACCGGCGACGTGTACGACGAGCTGCGCCCGCTGCTGTTCTCCATCGCCTACCGGATGCTGGCCAGCGTCACCGAGGCCGAGGACGTCGTACAGGAGGCGTTCCTGCGCTACCACCGCGCCCGCTCCGATGGCTCGGAGGTCCAGTCGCCCAAGGCGTTCCTGTCCACGGTGACCACGCGGCTGTCCATCGATCAGCTCCGGTCGGCCCGGGTACGCCGCGAGAGCTACGTCGGCGCGTGGTTGCCGGAACCCCTGCTGACCGGTACCGACGCGGCCGACCCTGCGCATCTGGCCGAGCAGGCCGACTCGCTGTCCATGGCGTTCCTGCTGCTGCTGGAACGGCTCTCGCCGGTCGAACGGGCTGTCCTCCTGCTGCGCGACGTCTTCGGTTACGGGTTCGAGGAGATCGCGGGGATCGTCGGTAAGAGCGAACCGAACTGCCGCCAGCTCGTCTCTCGGGCACGTCGTCACATCGCCGACGGCAAGCCGCGGTTCGAGGCCTCCCGCGCCGCACGCGAGCAGCTCGCTCGGCGGTTCTTCGCCGCGGTCGGGGACGGGGACATGGACGATCTGGTGAGCGTGCTGGCGGCGGATGTCGTCGTGTACGGCGACAGCGGCGGACGGCCGCCCTCCTGGCAGCGCCCGATCGTCGGGCAAGTCAACGTCAGCCGCCTCATGTACGGGCTGGGGGAGCAGATGCGGCAGCTGAACGTCGAGATCCGCCCGACCGAGATCAACGGTCAGCCGGGCGCTCTGGTGCTCGACTCCGACGGCCGGCTGATCAACGTCTTCAGCGTCGACATCGCCGACGGCGCCGTACAGGCGATCCGGTCGGTCATCAACCCCGACAAGCTGCGGCACCTCGGCCCGCTCGCCGACATCAGCGCGCTGATGACCCAGCGCGCTCGCCGCTGAGACGAGCTACCCACGGCGTTGGCTCGACGCCGTAGGTGTGTTCCCTGGACTTGCCGGTACGTTGGCTCTGTGGCGCACCCGCTCTGCGGCTTGGATGTGGTAGTCGGGATATGGACAGTTGATGAACCTGCTCATCGCCACTGAAGAGTGGTCGGTCGCCGCGGCCGCTGCCGTATGCCGGTGGTACGTCGACGAGCACCCGGCCACGCTCACCTATTACGACTTCGGCGGCACGAACGCTGACCCTCACCCGCATGACGAGGTCGCCCTCATCGATGCGGGCAGACTCGTCGTGATCAATGCCAGGCTGACCGCCGACGACGTCCCCAGGATGATCGAAGCTGCCGAGAGCGCGCCATGGGAGGTGGTTCAGCATGAGGAGGACATCACCGTCGCCACAGATGTCACCGACCTGCTGGACCGAGCGGAGCTGCTCTACCGCCACTTCCGCGATGCCGGTCTGGGCCCGACGCGCACGCACAAACTGCTGCACCTCAAGCGCCCGACGGTGTTCCCGGTCGTCGACAGCGTCGTACGCCGGACGTACGCCGGGGCGGCACGCAACGCTGGGCGGGAACTGGGGTCTACTCAGAGTTACTTCTGGCCGGTGCTTGTAGAGGAGATGCGCGCCAACACGGGTGCGTATCGGGAACTCATCGTGGAACTAGGTGGTCACCCTGCTTGCAGGCTGACCATCCCACGGCTCGCGGACATCCTGATCTGGTCCTTGCACGGACAGCAGCGATCCGACGCCCGAGCCGCAGCAGCAGCAGCAAGCCGCTGAGCCCGCGTCCAGGCACACGGCGAATTGTCAGGGGCCCCCCGTACGCTCGGGCGATGCCAGTCGACGAATTGCGGTTTTGTCGCTGCTCCCTGTGTGGTGGCCCGGGACGCGTGCGCCGCGATCACCCCCAGATCCACATCGTTGGTACAGTCCAGCAGGCGTGCGTCGATGAGATGCTGGCGCCACTGTTGAGGTACCTGTGGGCCGGCGGTTGCTTAACTGTCTTCTCCTGTCAAGCCAGCCGCCGCCCGGGTGACAGTATTGATTGGGCCCACATCACTTTCGCGGACGGCCACAGCTTCGACGCCGGTCTGCAACTGCTTTGGCAGGTCTACCGGGGCTACGACCCAACACTGAAGAGTCGGATAGCAAACATCGGCTCGGTGAACCCAAGCGCACGTTGTGCATGGGAGCACGGCATGTTCGTGCACCACGAACCTTGGCCCGCTGGCGGATGGCTACGCGCCCGCCACGTGCTGCGGCTTCCCACCGACGATGTCATCACGATCACCCGATTGGTTTCCAACGGAGACAACAGTTCCGTCGCGTAATTGGACGCCACCGCGGCGGGCTAGTCGACTACAACTCCTGGCATAGGAGTTACTCGTTACGGGCGCTCAACTCACGGGCGATGATGGAGCGCTGGACTTCCGTGGCGCCCTCGTAGATCCGCGGGGCCCGGACCTCGCGGTAGAGGTGCTCGAGCAGGTGGCCCCGCTCGAGCCCGCGGGCGCCGTGGATCTGGATCGCGGCGTCCACGACGTACTGGGCTGTCTCGGTAGCGAACAGCTTCGCCATGGCCGAGCGCTTGGGCACGTCGGCGTCGCCGCGGTCGTACGCCGCGGCCGCGGCGTAGACCATCAGGCGGGCGGCTTCCGTCCGCGTCGCCATCTCGGCCAGCGTGTGGCCGACCGACTGCATCTGCGCTAGCGGTGCGCCGAAGGCGGTCCGGGAACCGGCATGAGTGATTGCGGCGTCCAGCGCGGCCTGCGCCATCCCGACGGCGAACGCGCCGACGCTGGGCCGGAACAGGTTGAGCGTCGCCATCGCGACGCCGAACCCGCCATCGACCTGGCCGAGCACCGCGTCGGCACCGACGTACACGCCGTCGAGGAGCAGCCGGCCGATCGGGTGGGGCGAGAGCATCTCCAGCGCCTCGCCGCCGACCCCCTCGGCGGCCCCGTCGACGACGAACGCCGTGACGCCGCGCGACCTGGCATCTTCTATCGTGCGGGCGAAGACGGTGTAGACGTCGGCCTGCGGTGCGTTGGAGATCCAGGTCTTCTCGCCGGTCAGCCGCCAACCGGCACCGTCCGGCTTCGCCCGCAGGGACAGCGCGGCCGCGTCGGAGCCGGCGCCGGGCTCCGAGAGCGCGAATGCGGCCACGGCCTCTCCACGAGCGATGGCGGGTACCCAGCGGCGTACGACGTCAGGACGACCGGCCGACGCAATCGGGTGGCCGCCGAGGCCCTGCAGCGCCAGTGCGGTCTCCGCCTCGGTCGTCACCTGGGCCAGCGACTCGCGCAGCAGACACAGCTCGGTCGCTGGAGCATCGCCGGACTCAGGGAACAGCCGGGCAAGCAACCCCAGCCGGCCCATCGCCGCCAGCAGCGGCCGGTTCACCTTGCCCTCGCGGCCGGCCCGCACCAGGGGCAGCAGCTCCCGCTCGGCCACTTCCCGCACCGACGCGGCGAACGCGACCTGCTCGGGCTTCAGCGCGAACGCCGTCACGGCATCTGCTCGCGCCGCCGGGCGGTCTTGCCGGACAGGTACTGCTCCGGCCAGCGGTGGTCCTCGTAGCCGAGGTCCATCGCGGCGTTCAGCGTCCAGTACGGGTCGACCAGGTGCGGGCGCGCCAGCAGGCAGAGGTCCGCCCGACCGGCCAGCAGAATCGTGTTCGCGTCGTCCACCGAGGACACCGCGCCGACGGTCATCGTCGGGATGCCGACCTCGTTGCGGATCCGGTCGCTGTACGGCGTCTGGTAGAGCCGCCCGTAGTCCGGCTTGGCGTCCAACGAGGTCTGGCCGGTCGACACGTCGACGATGTCGCAGCCGTGGTCGGCGAGCTGGTGCGCGATCGCCACCGCGTCGTCGCCGACCAGCCCGCCCGGCGTCCAGTCGGTGGCCGAGATCCGCACCGACATCGGCCGGTCCGCCGGCCACACCGCCCGTACGGCGTCGAAGACCTCCAGCGGGAACCGCAGCCGCGCATCCAGCGAGCCCCCGTAGGAGTCGGTCCGCCGGTTGGACAGCGGCGAGATGAACCCCGACATCAGGTAGCCGTGCGCGTAGTGCAGCTCCAGCAGGTCGAAGCCGCACTCCGCGCCGAGCCGGGCGGCCGCGACGTACTGCTCCCGCACGGCCTCCATGTCGGCGCGCGTCATCTCGCGGGGGACCTGGCCGTAGGGCTTGTAGGGCACGGGGGAGGCGGCCATCACCGGCCAGTTGCCGTCGTCCAGCGGCTCCTCGTTGCCCTCCCACATGAGCTTCGTCGAGCCCTTGCGGCCGGAGTGGCCGAGCTGCAGCCCGATGGCCGCGTCCGTCTCGCCGTGCACGAAGTCGACGATCTCCGCCCAGGCCGTCGCTTGCTCGTCGTTCCACAGCCCCGGGCAGCCGGGCGTGATCCGCCCCTCCGGCGAGACGCACGTCATCTCGGTGAAGACCAGCCCGGCGCCGCCGACGGCGCGGGAGCCGAGGTGGACGAGGTGCCAGCGGGTCGGTACGCCGTCGACCGCGCAGTACTGCGCCATCGGCGAGACGACGATCCGGTTCCGCAGCGAGAGCCCGCGGAGCCGGAAGGGATAGAACATCGGCGGCGTACCGTCGACGACGTCCAGCCCGGAGTCCCGGGCCCGCGCGGCGAACCAGCGGTCGAGGCCGGCGGCGAAGTCGGGGTCGCGCAGCTTGAGGTTGTCGTAGGTCACCCGCTGGCTCCGGGTGAGCAGCGAGAAGAAGAACTGCTCGGGCTCGAGCGTGAGGTAGCGCTGCACGCCCTCGAACCACTCCAGCGACGCCTGCGCCGCCCGCTGCACCGACGCCACCAGCGGCCGGCGCTCGGCCTCGTACTCCTTGAGTGCCGTCTGCAGGTCGTCGTACGTCCGCAGCGCGCCGGCCAGCGCGATCGCGTCCTCCATCGCGAGCTTTGTGCCGGAGCCGATCGAGAAGTGGGCGGTGTGTGCCGCGTCCCCCAGCAGTACGACGTTGTCCACCGACCAGGTGGCGTTGCGCACGGTGCTGAACTCCAGCCACCGCGACGCGTTGCCGACCAGCGGCACGCCGTCCAGGTGCTCGGCGAGGAGGCGCTCGCAGAACGCCAGGCTGGCCTCGTCGGTCTGCCCCGGCCGCAGCGGTACGGCGGCGAAGCGGTCCAGGCCAGCCCGCTTCCACGTCGCCGGGTCGGTCTCGACGATGAACGTCGAGTGCTCGGCGTCGTAGGGGTAGACGTGTGCCTGGAAGAGGCCGAACTCGGTCTCGGCGAAGAGGAAGTGGAAGACGTCGAACGGCGCCGTCGTACCGAACCAGGTGTATTTCGACCGGCGTACGTCGACCGTGGGGGAGAACTGGTCGGACGATGCCCGGCGTACGGCGCTGTTCACGCCGTCGGCGCCGACGACGAGGTCGGCGTCCCGCAACAAGGACAGCTCCGGTATCTCGGCGCCGAAGCGGAGCTCGACGCCCAGCCCGCTGGCGCGCTCGGCCAGGATTCGCAACAGGTCCTTGCGCGAAAGCGCGGCGAAGGCATGCCCGTTCGACCGCATCGTCCGACCGCGGAAGCGCATCTCGATCGTCTCCCACGACCGGAACGCCGCCGAGATCCGGCGCAGCGACTCGGGGTCGGCCGCCTCCAGGTTGTCCAGCGTCTCCTGGGAGAACACGACGCCGAAGCCGAAGGTGTCAGTCAGCGCATTGCGTTCGTAGACCGTCACCGAGGTCGCCGGATCGGCCGAGCGCAGCAGGATGCCGAGGAAGAGTCCGGCCGGACCGCCGCCGACGATGGCGACCTTCACCGGCGACTCACACGCCGACGTCGAGCAGGTGCTCGTAGTCCAGCCCGAGGTCGTTGATCGCGTTCCAGCAGGCGGCGAGCGCCGAACGCACGTTGGCGGTCACGCAGGGCGCAAGGTCGTCGCGGGCGGCGAGCGACCGCAGCCGGGCGTAGACCTCGAGCAGCTCGTCTTCGGCCGGCTCGGTCGGCCGGCCGATCAGGTCGGTGCCCACGCCGCGATCGTACGACCGACGCCCAACTGGCGGTGCAGACTGCGACCGTGGCTTCTCCCTCGCACTGGGGACGGACGCCGCGTCAGAGCATCGAAGACGAGTGCGCGGCCGCGGCAAGGACGCGGCGGTGGCCGGCTGTATCGACCTGCTCATGGGCCGGTCTACCGACGACATGCTGGTCGTCGCGCTTGGCGGTCCGCCGGCGAGCGAGGGTGCCGCGGGCATTCTGCAGCCGTACTGGCTGCGGGTCTGGGCCGCGCGGGGGCTGCTGTGGGCATGGAACGACGTCGCTGTGCCTGCTGTCGCATGCCCTGACCGACGACCACTGGCGGGTTCGGGAGATGGCCGCCAAGGTCGTGGCCAGGCACCTGCTCGGCGACGCCCTGCCGGTCGTGGCCGAGCTCAGAGACGACCCCCTGGCGCGGGTGCGCGCCGCTGCCAGTCCGGCCGTCGTCCGGCTCATCGATGCATCCCTCTAGTCGCTCGACGACCGGCGCCACAGTGAGGTTAGAAGCCGGGCGGTCAGACGGCGATGACCTCGACTACCGCGTCGAGGCCGGCGAAGTCGGCCGGATTTCTCGTGATCACTGGAAGCCCGTGGGAGACCGCGACCGCGGCGATGAGCAGGTCGGTGACACGACGCCGGGCGCTTCTGCCGGTGCTCAGCGTTGCGGCGTAGAGGCGGCCGTAGGCGCGAGCGGCATTGATGTCGAACGGCAATGCATCGAACGTCCCTTCTACCCACTGCAGCCGTTGTTGGCGAGCCGCTCGTTCGGCGGCGTCCGCGGTCGCATGCGGGCCGGCGGCAAGCTCCGCCACAGTGATCGCGCTGATCGCCGACTCCGCCGGAAGCACTTCGGCCAATAGAAGCGGTAGGTCGATGACCACGGAGGTGTCCAGCAGCCCCCGCTGGACATCACTCACTGCGACACACTCTGGTCCAGTACGGCGTCCACGTCGGCGCGGAAACGCAGTGGGTCGATCGTCGGCGCATGGGCCGCGGCTCTGATCAGTTCTGCCCGCGAGACGAACATCCGACGGCGGACCGGGCCCAGCGATGCAGTCGGCACCCCGTTGCGGGTTACCACGAAGGTCTCCCCGGCCTCCGCCCGCCGAAGGATGGCACCGCTGTCATTACGCAAGTCTCTCTGGCTGATCGGCTCGGCCATTCAGCCACCGTAGCACGGATGCTACACCCTTCTCCAACACCTGATCGCAGGGACCAGGCGGCGAGCCCTGAGCCCGAAGCGGGCAGCGACCCGACCGAGCACGCCCGTCGTAGTGGTCGAAGGTGCGCCCGCAGGTGCAACGGCCGGCCGATTTGGTCGATGTCCACGCGGCGATGGAACGATGGCCATCCACGCCGGTCGTCGCGGCGGACGCGACGGCGAAGTACGTTTCGGCAATGGAGCAGCGGATCAGCCTGATCACGCTAGGCGTGGCCGACGTGCGGCGGGCTCATGCGTTCTACGGGCAGCTCGGCTGGAAGGGCCAAGAGGTTGAAGAGACGGTGTTCTTCCAGGCAGGGGGCATCGCCCTGGTGCTCTGGGATCGCGACAAGCTGGCGCGCGACTGCGGCTTCACCGAGGAGAACCCGGTTCGCTTCAACGGCTTCGCCCTCGCCCACAACGTCCGGTCCGAAGCTGAGGTGAACGCCGTAATGGCAGCCGCGGAGCGGGCGGGGGCCACAGTCACGGGGCCCGCGGCCAAGACCTTCTATGGTGGCTATGCCGGGGTCTTCACCGACCTCGACGGCCACGTCTGGGAGATCGCGCACAATCCGGGATTTCCACTCGCAGCGGACGGCTCGATCACCATCCCCGACTTCAGCCACCCGTAGCGCGCCGGCTTGCTCGTGAAGCGGATCGCTACTAGTCGGGCGAGTCGGCCGGCGGTAGCCGCTCGTACAAGCTGATCAAATTGTTGTCGGGAGCAAGTACGCCGAACTCGCGAGTGCCCCACCACTGGTCTTTCAAAGGCGCGTTGGGATGGACGACAACGAGCCGACGGCAGTGCTCATAGAGCTCGTCCACGCCGGTCACCTCGATCCGGCAGGACGCAGAGCCGGCCAGGTGCGCTCGGCTGGGTGTTGTCAAGTGATCTGGCTCCGGTCGTCGTCGCGGACTTGGCCCTAGCGACGTCGGTGATGAATGATCGGCGACGTGGATGAAAAGGCAGCGGGAGACGGCCTTGTCCCGGATTTCGACTGCATCTCGAGGGTGGTTCAGGGCTTGCTGATCGAGCTTGCGCCGGAGGGTTTTCGGTAGGCAAGGCGTGCCGCACGCGGACGCGGACGCAGCCCCGTGAGCGTCGCCTCCGCCTCAATCGCGTTGCGTCACAGTTCGCGATGGTCCTAGCGTTGTTGCTTCGATGACAGGAGACGGCTCCTGTCTGGGGGCCGTCAGCCGGCGGATCGGAGGTGCCATGACATGTGACCTCTTCGCGCTCTGCTTCGATGCGAACGACCCGCTCCGTCTTGCGGGCTTTTGGGGCGGCGTCCTGGGCTGGGACATGGTCGACGACCCCCAGGACGGCGTCGCGCTCCTGCCGGGCGACGACACCGGGTTCCGGATCCGATTCGTCGGCACCCAGGAGCAGAAGTCCGGCCGGAACCAGATGCACTTCCACCTGACGAGCACGTCCCTCGAGGACCAGCAGCAGACGGTACAAAGGTCGCTCGCCCTCGGCGGCCGGCACCTCGACGTCGGCCAGCGCCCGGAGGAGGGTCATGTGGTGCTCGCCGACCCCGAAGGCAACGAGTTCTGCGTCATCGAGCCCGGCAACAGGTTCCTTGCCGACTGCGGATTCCTCGGGGAGCTCGCCTGCGACGGCTCGCAGGAGGCCGGGTACTTCTGGAGCGAGGCGCTGGGCTGGCCGTTGGTCTGGGACCAGGACCAGGAGACCGCGATCCGCTCGCCGCGCGGCGGTCCGAAGATCGCCTGGGGCGGCCCGTCACTGATGCCGAAAACCGGGAAGAACCGGCTGCATTTCGACCTCGCACCACCTGTCCACGGTGATCAGCAAGCGGAGGTCGACCGTCTCGTCTCCCTTGGGGCGAATCGAATCGACATCGGCCAGGGCGAGGTCAGCTGGGTGGTGATGGCCGATCCCGATAACAACGAGTTCTGTGTGACTCCCCGGTAGCGAGACGAATTCGGTCGCGAGGGGTTGACCCTCGTGGTCTTCCACGGACGTCACATGCGGCGGAATGACGCAACGTGGGATCGTGCGTCAGCGGCGTTGACGGACAGGTTCTATCCGACGAGGCGGCCACGCTTTTGGTCGTCGGTCCGGACTGGCTGCGCAAGCAACTGCAGAAGGCGTCGCCGGATTTGCTGCGGGAGATGGTGACGGGGTTCATCGCGACGTTGATGAGCGCCGAGGCGGAGGCGTTGTGCAACGCCCGTACGGGCAGGTGTCCGCGGACCGGGTGAACAGCCGCAACGGCTACCGGCACCGGTGCCTTCGACACGAGGGTCGGCACGTTGGACGTGGCGATCCCGAAGCCGCGGGAGGGCAGCTACTTCCCGGACTGGCTTCTCACCCCGCGGCGGCGGGTGGAGCAGGCGCTGGTGAGCGTGGTGGGGACCTGCTACTTCCTCGGCGTGTCGACCCGCCGCGTCGAGCGCCTGGTCGAGACCCTTGGCATCGCCCGGCTGTCGAAGTCGCAGGTCTCAGCGATGGCCCGAAGCCTGGACGAGCAGGACACCGCGTTCCGCAACCGACCGCTGGCGGCCGGGCCCTACACCTACGTCTGGATCGACGCACTGACCCAGCGGGTCCGCGATGGCGGCTGGATCGTGATAGGGGGCTGCCTCGTCCTGGTCCCCTTCCTGAGGGCGGGTACGTCGTCGGGGCAAACGTTTCGGCATGATGCAGGGATGCCGAGCCGCATCGCCGTTCTGGCCATCGACGCCGTCCAGCCTCGGGTGGTCGCCGACTTCTGGTGCGCCGTACTCGGGTGGCAGGTGGTCGAGGAGGACGCCGGCGGCGTCAGCATCGCGCCTTCAGACGGTGCCTGGCCGACGATCGACGTAATGCCGGTACCCGAGCGCAAGGGTGCCAAGAACCGGTTGCACCTCGACCTGCGAGCAGACGGCGTAACCACGTCCCAGGAGCTCGACCGGCTGCTGGCCCTCGGCGCGAGCCGGGTCGACGTCGGGCAGGGACCCGACGTGAGCTGGGTGGTTCTCGGCGACCCGGAAGGAAACGAGTTCTGCCTGCTGTCCCGCTCGGTGCAGGAGCTGTAGCAGCGGCTCGTAATGTCGAGAAGCGCCTGCGCAGCCAGCCAGCACGTTGCGGCTGTGCAGGAATGCCACCTCCGGTCGGGCGAGAAGTGCGTCGATGCCCGCTTCCGCACGGCCGGGTTCGACGACGATGTTGTCCACCTGCCGGCCGGACCCGTCATAGGCCCGCAGCAGCTGGCGGCGGTGCCGGTAGCTGTCCGGGTAGCCGCTGCCGGCCCAGCCGGGGCAGGGCTCGGCATGGACGAATACCGGCCCCACCTCGGCGTACGCCCCGCCCAGCGTGGACGGGCGATAGGCGAGCGCGACGCGCTCGCCGATGGCGGCCTCCCGCAGACAGCAGCGCAGCGGCGCTCCGCCGTCGTCCGTGTTGGTGGTGATGACGACCGGGTTGCCGAAGTCGTCGTAGCCCCGAGCCCGGATGCGGTCGAGATCGTCGGCGGGCAGCGCGCTGACGTGGAAGGTGTTCATGGCAGGCCTCACGTGAGGCGCCAAGTTCCGCTGAGCAGTCGGGCTGGCGACGTTGCCGGCATCGCCGCATCCCGGCGCTGGAGCTACTAGGTGTGGATGGGGCGGGCATCTCGGGCGTTGGTGCCCACCGCTGCGATATGATCGATCGGGCTAGTCAGGACCTGTGGATCCATGCCGATGGTCAGGTATCGACATCTTTCGTTCAACCCCGAAAACGCCAGCCAGGACCACGCTGATCACTGATGCCGAGCTCAAACCCCAAGCGCGCGGCGACATGTTGCCGATCGAGTTGGACCGGCGGGTAGCCAGGCGCAGCCGGGTGGCCAGCGTCGCCCTGGTGCTAGTCCTGCTCGCCGTGAGCATGTTCGCCGTGTGGTCGTCCCACGCGACCAGTGTCGCAGCAGGGCAGGTAGTCGCGGCCAGCGGCCTGTCCGACGACTATGCGCGGGCGGCCACCGCGGTCGCCGCTGAGGAGTCGCTGGAGCGCAAGTACCGCCTCGAGCCGGGACCGGAGGTCCAGGCCCGCTACGACCGGGCCGCGCGTGAGCTGGTCGACGCGCTGGCCCGAGTCTCACGCGACGGCGACGAGGCGGACCGGGTCCGGGTACGTCAGGTGCTCGTCGCGCACCGCAGCTATCTCGTGAACACCCAGCGGCTCTTCCGCGCGGTCGACGTGGGCGACCGCTCCGGGGTGCTGCGGGCCGACAAGGACACAGAGGTGGTCTTCGACGTCATCGAACAGACCGTCGACGAAGCCGCGGAAGCCCAGCACAAGGCGGCGCTGGCTGAGCTGGCGCAGCTGCGACGCCTGGAGGCGCTCACCAGCCGGCTGACTCCGCTCGTTTTCCTGGCCGGGCTGCTGCTCGCCGCCGTGCTCGCCTCCATCACCCGTGGGCACCGCCGGACGTTGGATGTCGAACGAGCCCGAGCGGTCCACGACTCGCTGCACGACGCCCTGACTGGACTGCCGAATCGCACGCTTCTCGCCGACCGTTTCGGGCAGGCGCTGCGCGCCGACGCTCGTGCCGGGACCAGCACCGGGCTGCTGCTCATCGACCTGGACCGCTTCAAGGAGATCAACGACACCTTCGGCCATCACTACGGCGACGAGCTGCTTACCCAGGTCGGGCCGCGCCTGACCGGCGTGTTGCGCGACGTCGACACCGTCGCCCGCCTGGGAGGGGACGAGTTCGCGGTCCTGCTCCCCGACGTACACAGCCTGAACGACGCGACCGCCGTCGCCGCCAAGCTGAGGGCCGCCCTGGAGGCACCGTTCCCGGTTGCGGGCGTCGACCTCGACGTCGAGGCCAGCGTCGGGATCGTGCTGTCCGGCGAACACGGCCAGGACGTCACCACCCTGCTGCAGCGCGCCGACATCGCCATGTACGCCGCCAAGACACAGAATCTCGGGGTGTTCGCCTACGACCCGGCTGCCGACGGGCATTCCCCCGCCAAGCTCGCGATGCTCGGGGACCTGCGTCGGGCGCTGGACCGCGGCGAGCTCGTACTTCACTACCAGCCCAAGGTCAGTATCAGCACCGGCGACGTCGTCGGCGCCGAGGCCCTGGTCCGCTGGCAGCACCCCGAACGCGGCCTGGTCTTCCCCGATGCATTCACCCCGATCGCCGAGCACACCGGGTTGATCGGCCCGCTCACCCACTACGTCCTGGACACTGCGCTCGCGCAGGCACGCAGGTGGGCCGACGCCGGCCGGCCGCTGACGATCTCGGTCAACCTGTCCGCCCGCAACCTGCTCGACGAGCGGCTAGCCGACCAGGTCGCCGAGCTCCTCGCCGCGCACGGTGTCACCGCTGGGCTGCTGGTGCTCGAAGTGACCGAATCGGCAATCATGACCGAGCCGGTGCGGGCGCACCGGCTGCTGGAGCGCCTGTCCACCCTCGGGGTCCGAATCTCCATCGACGACTTCGGGGCCGGATACACCAGCCTCGGCCAGCTCAAGACCTTGCCCGTCAGCGAGCTCAAGATCGACCGGTCGTTCGTCATTACGATGACCGAGGACCGCAGCAACGCCCTGATCGTGCACAGCGTCGTCGACCTTGGCCACAACCTCGGCCTGACGATCGTCGCCGAGGGCGTGGAGACCGAGCGCGCCCTGAACGCCCTGGCCGGTTTCGGGTGCGACGTCGCTCAGGGCTACCACCTGACCCGCCCCATCACCGCCGACGCCTTCGACACCTGGTACGCCGGACGTCTCGACCCCACGCACCCCGCTGTCACCGCGGCAGAGGCAATCCCGGTGTCTGGGCACCCGACTCCCGCGCACATCGTGCGATGACTGCCATCACCCTGCGCCCCGCAGACTGAGCCGGGCCGCAACGACGCCGCAACTCCCAAGTCCGTCAGCGCGCTGCCCGCAGAGTTCCGGGTTGCCATCGGATCCTGGGGATCAAGCTTCGGCGGGTGCTATCGGGCCCCGCGCAGGTCGACCAGCCGGCGCGCCTTGAGCTCGAACCTCGGCAGCGAGCCTGCCGGCGCGTGCTGCACCTGGAAGCGCAGCCCCTCATGCGCGGCCGACAGCTCCTTGCCGAGCCGCTCGCAGGTGATCGGCCAGTGGTCCTCCGGCGTACCGGCGAAGACCTCGACCAGCAGCGCGATCTCGTCCCGAATGCCCTCTCGGGAGATCCGGATCTGGAACTCCTCGACCTCGGGGAAGCCCCGGACGATGCCCTCGATCGCCCGCGGGTAGACGTTGGTGCCCCGAACCAGCTTCATGTCGTCGACCCGTCCGAGCACCCCGCCCTCGTAGAGGTCGAAGGTGCGCCCGCAGGTGCAGCGGTCGGCCGGCATCTTGACCACCAGGTCCGCTGTTCGGTAGCGCAGCAGCGGGATCATGCTGCGACCGAACGAAGTGACCACCCGCTCGCCCAGTTCGCCGTAGCCGACGGGCTCGCCGGTGGTCGGATCGACGACCTCCTCGAGCACGTGGTCCTCGATCAGGTGGGCGCCGCCCGGCTGGTGCGAGCACTCGAACATGAACAGCGTGGAGATCTCCGTCATCCCGGCCGTGTCGTATGCCTTGGCCCCCCACGAGGCCTCGACCAGCGCCTTGGTCTCCGGGATCGAGCCGGCCGGCTCGCCGGAGAGCACCACGGTCCGCACCGCCGAGCCGGCCAGGTCGAGATCGAGCTCCCGGGCGGCCTGGGCGAGCCGGAGGGCGTACGTCGGAGTGGACGCGACCACGGTCGCGCCGAAGTCGACGATCTGGCGCACCCGGTTCTCGGTCGGCTGGGCGCCGCCGGGGATCACCAGCGCGCCGATCTTCTCCAGCCCGTAGTGCAGCCCCCAGAAGCCGATGAACGAGCCATAACCGAAGGCGACGTAGCCGATGTCGGCCGGCCGTACCCCCATCGCCCACAGGCCGTAGCACCACATCTCGGCTGCCCAGCTCCAGTCCTTGCGGCTGTCCAGCGCCCGCAGCGGCTCCTTGCCCGTCGTACCGGACGTCGTGTGCAGCCGGATCGCCGCCTCCGCACCCGCCACCGGCAGCCGGCCGTACGGCGGTGCCGCGGCCTGGCCGTCCATCCACTCCTGCCGGGTCAGGAACGGGATCCGGCGCAGGTCGGCCGGCGTACGCAGCTGCTCGGGCGAGAACCCGGCCGCGGCGAAGGCGTCGCGGTAGTGCGGGCTGCGCGTCGCTGCCCACTCGCAGACGCGGCGCAGCTTGGCCAGCTGCAATCGCTCCAGGTCCGCCCGCGGCAGCGTCTCGATCTTCGGGTTCCAGTACGGCGACTCGGTCAACCTGACCCCTTCGCGGCGACGGTCTCCGGCGTCAGCCACCCTAGGTCCCGGTCAGTCGGAGCGCCTGTTCCCCACTCAATTCGGCGTCGAAGCGTCGAAGCCGACGTCGTGGAGCTCCCTGCATGGACCGGTTCCAGGCGAAGCGGTGCCGTTTCCGCCGGCCATCACCGGACGAAACGGCACCAAAGCCGGTGGCGGGCTGACCGGGGGAGGACGCGGACGGTCGCGGGCGAACCCGCGGCTCAGATGTCCATGTCCGGCAGCCGGGTCAGCGCGTCGCCGAACCGGTCGTCGGTCAGCTCCAGGTCCTCGATCTCACCGGCCAGGAACGCCGAGTAGGCACCCATGTCGAAGTGGCCGTGTCCGCACAGGGCCGTGAGGATCACCTTTTCCTCGCCGGTCTCCGTGCACCGGCGGGCCTCCTCGATGCAGGCGGCCAGCGCGTGCGTCGGCTCCGGTGCCGGCACGATCCCCTCGGTGCGGGCGAAGAGGATTCCCGCCTCGAAGCACTCGGTCTGCTTCTTCGCGATCGCCTCGATCATTCCAAGCTCGTAGATGTGCGACAGCAGCGGCGACATGCCGTGGTAGCGCAGGCCGCCGGAGTGGATCGGGTCCGGGATGAAGTCGTGCCCGAGGGTGTGCATCTTCATCAGTGGCGTGAACCCCGCCGTGTCGCCGTAGTCGTACGCGTAGCGGCCCCGGGTCAGCGAGGGGCAGGCGGCCGGCTCGACGGCCCTGATGACCGGCGAGATCTCGCCGGCCAGCTTGTCCCGGAGGAACGGGAACGCCAGCCCGGCGAAGTTCGACCCGCCGCCGGTGCAGCCGACGATGAGGTCGGGCGTCTCGCCGATCTTCGCGAACTGCCGGATCGCCTCTTCACCGATGATCGTCTGGTGCAGCAGCACATGGTTGAGCACGCTGCCCAGCGCGTACCGGGTCTCCGGATCACCGGCCGCCACCTCGACCGCCTCGCTGATCGCGATGCCGAGGCTGCCGGTGCAGTCGGGGTCGTCGGCGAGGATCTTGCGGCCGGCCTCGGTGAGGTCGGACGGGCTCGGGTGCACAGTGGCCCCGAAGACCTCCATCACCGCTCGGCGGTACGGCTTGCCGTCGTACGACGCCCGCACCTGCCAGACCTCGCACTCGATGTCGAACAGGGCGCAGGCGAAGGCCAGCGCGGTGCCCCACTGGCCGGCGCCGGTCTCGGTGGTCAGTCGGCGGATGCCCTGCTTGGCGTTGTAGTAGGCCTGCGGCACGGCGGTGTTGGGCTTGTGCGAGCCGGCGGGTGAGACGCCCTCGTACTTGTAGTAGATCCGGGCCGGCGTACCGAGGGCACGCTCCAGCCGGCGCGCCCGATAGAGCGGTGAGGGGCGCCACAGCTTGTAGACGTCGAGCACCTCACCGGGGATGTCGACGTAGCGGTCCTGAGACACCTCTTGGAGGATCAGGTCCATCGGGAACAGCGGCGCGAGATCGTCGGGCCCCACCGGCTGGTGCGTCGCCGGGTGCAGCACCGGCGGCGGCGGCGACGGCAGGTCCGGGACGATGTTGTACCACTGGGTCGGGAGTTCGGACTCCTGGAGCACGGTCTTCGTGGCCGAGCTGAGGTCGCTGCTCATGGCGCTTCCTGTCCGGGGTTCGGCGTACGGCGTACGGCGTGCGCCACCATAGGCGCCGGCACGTCCCCCGACCAGGCCACGCGATCGGCCGGGGGGTGGCGTCGGACCCCGCCGGGTGGGCACCATAGGCGCCATGGAGCTTCCTGAGCGTGATGTCGCAACCAGCTGGCTGGGCCTACCGGTGGAAGACGCGGCCGGCGGGAGGGTCGGAACCTGCACGGCGGTGTACGCCGACGACGCGACCGACCGGCCGGAGTGGGCGCTGGTGCAGTCGGCCCTCGATGACAGCCTGCGCATGGTGCCACTCGTCGACGCCCACAAGCGGGGTGGGTCGCTGCGGCTGTCCTTCGCCGCGGACCTGATCGACACCGCACCGCGAATGGGCAATCCGGATCACCTGACGCAGGCCGAGGAGGCGGAGCTCTACCAGCACTACGGCGTTCCGTTCTCGGCTGGACCGTCGGACTCGCTGCTTCCCAGCGCCGCTGGCGACGAGGCGGTCGAGCCCGCGATGGCCGCCGCCCCTGGGGTGCCCGAGGCTCGGCACCGGGAGACCGCCACTATGCCGCCGCTGGAGCCGGAGCCACTGCCAGCACCGGAACCGCTGGTGCCCGACCCCATGCCGGAACCGCTGGTGCCGGCTCCGGTGCCGGAGCCGCTCCAGCCGACCCCGGCGCCCGAGCCGCGTCCGAGCCCGCCGGCGCCCACGCCACCGCCGGCACCCACCCCGGCGCCGCGGCCCGCACCGTCTCCGCCGCCCCCCACCGTGGGCAGCGAGCCGCCGGCCCACACCGGCGTCCCCGCCGAGGGGATCGTGGCCGGCCTGGCCGGCGTGTCGACGGCGGTCGTGCTGCTGTTGCGGGAGCGTCGCCGGTCCGTCAGTAGCAGGCCGGCAACCCGGCCCGGCGTACGGTCAGCGAAGGCTGCACTGGGTGGGGCGGCCGGCGCAGTCACCGCCGTCGCCGAGGCGGTGGGGTCGGAGCTCTCCCGGACCACCGACCAACTGGGAAAGGCCACGGCGGGCGTGGCACACGGGGGAGCCAGGGCCGTCACCGACGCCGCCGACAGCGCCAAGGATGTCGCGGTCCAGAGCCGTCGGCAGGTACGCCGGCGCCGTCGCAAGATGGGTCGGTCCTGGCGGCGAACCACCACCCGCACCACCGCGGTCGTCGGAGCAGGCGCCGGCTACCTGCTCGGGGCGCGGGCGGGGGAGCGCCGGTACGCCGACATCCGCGAAGCCGCTAGCCGGCTGGCCGACCGGCTGCGAGGCTAGGCGCCGTCGGGCCTCAGCTGATCGCGGCCGCGTTCGCCTTCAGCCGGTTGTTGGTCGCCGTCAGCAGCGCTTTGTCCCAGCTCTCCCACGCCTTGCCGCCGGGCAGCTCGATGGAGAGCATTCCGTGGCTGGCCGCCCATGGGAGCACGGTGGCGGGAGCGCCGATGCCGGCATCGATGTTCAACGTCTGCACGTCGAAGGGAGCGCGCCGGGCGAGCACGGCGTCGTAGACCGCGCGCGGCTCGGTCTTCGTCCCGGTGATGATCGGAATGCCGAAGCCGGTGTGGAAGGCGTGCACGCTCGGATGCGCCGCCCGGGCCCGATCGAACACCGCCACGGTCGTCGCCACGGTCGACGTCACCTTTCCCGTCGCGTCCAGCGTCTGCATGGGGTGCAGGCACAGGTCGAGCCGGGTGTGCGGCCAGGCGGTCGCCATGAACTCAATGTCGCCCGCCAGCGCCACCTGGCGCTGCGCCTCGGTGTAGCCGGCCGCGAGCAAGTAGGCGCCGTTGGTGCGGCCGGTCGAGGGCACCTTGTCGGTCGCCATCAGGAGCATCACCTCGGAGCTGAGGACCCCGGTACCGCTCACGTTGACCTCACGGACGGTCGGGTTGGCGTCGTAGCGGGCGGCCAGGGTCGACTGCAGCTCCCGCCAGCTGCTCTGGTAGGCCGCGGTCCAGAACCGGCCGATGGTCGTCTCGACATGGCGCTGGTGGTCGTATGCCTTCACCGGTGCTCCGCCGATGCCCTTTGCCCAATCCGGGGCCTGGGTGCCCGCGTTGACCCGCAGCCGGACCCCCATGCCGTACTTGCGTGCCGTGGCCACCCGGGCGTCGATGAAGGTGAAGTCGTATCTGCCGCGCTGCGGCTCGACCTCCCGCCAGTCGATCACTACCGCGAAGCCGCCGAGATAGGGCGCTTCCGTGCTGCTCGGTACGCCGCGGGTCATGAGGCCGCCGAGCGCCGCCTTGAGCAGTGCGGCTGGCGTGATCGCGGTCCACCCCGACGACGCGTTGGTCGGCGTCGTCTGCCACAACCGACCGTCGGTGCCGAGCACCACAACGTCGGTTCGGCCGCCGTCTTCAGCGGCTGCGGCGGCCGGGCTGGTGCTGATCTGGCCGCCTCGGTCCAACCAGCCGGACCATGATCCGGCGGCGGCGGCGGCGGTCTTCTCGTACAGGCGGTTGTCGAGGCCTCGAACGAACACGGCGAGCCGGCCGGCTCCCAGCGTGGCGACGCCGGGGGTTCCCAGCAGCAGGCCGCCGAGCGGGTACCAGCCCGACCACACTCCGCTGGCGGTGCGCGTCTTTAGATACAGCGCGCCGTCGCTGCCGTGGACGAACGCCGCGACCGAGCCATCGCCGATCGCTGTCGCGGCCGGCCCGCTCCCGGCGGCAAGGGAACCCCCCAGGTCCGACCAGCCGGTCCAGCCACCGGATAGCTGTGACTTGGTCCACAGATGTCCGTCGGCACCACGAACGAAGACATCCAGCCGACCCGACGAGGAGGCGACCCCCGGCTTTGCCGACAGGATGCCGCCGAGGTCGAGCCAGCCGGACCAGGACCCGGTCGTGCCACTCTTGGTGTAGAGCCTGTTGTTCGAGCCGCGCACCATGAGGGTGATTGACTCCCGGCTCGGGGCGGTCGCGGCCGCGCCACCGATGATGACACCACCGAGGTTCTCGCCGCCGCCCCAGCCGGCCGCGCCGTCGGACGAGTGAGCGTGGACGAGAGAGCCGTTCGTCGTCGGGTAGAAGAGCTCGAGAGTTCCGGGACTCGGCGCGACGATCGCGGGATCTGCCAGCCGCCCCGCCTGGGGGAGCGTGGCGCCTGCCGCCCGGGCCGGGTGGACACCTGTCAGGACCGGCGGCAGCGCGGCACTGGCCGCAACCGCCGCGCCCAGCGCCAGGACCAGGGTCCGTCGGACATGCCGGACGTGCGGAGTCGGTGCTGGCATGAGTAGTTCCTCGACGACGGCTCGATGCCCCTTGACGGGGCCGGCCCGTCCGAGGGCAGGACTAGACCTTCGGACTAACCCGGATGGCCCAGTAAACCGCCACGGCGTACGACCCGCTGGGAAACCGTCAGTCGAGGTAGTCGCGCAGAACTTGAGAGCGGCTGGGGTGGCGGAGCTTCGACATGGTCTTGGCCTCGATCTGACGGATCCGCTCCCGGGTGACGCCGTAGACCTTGCCGATCTCGTCCAGGGTCTTGGGCTGCCCGTCGGTGAGCCCGAAGCGCAGTGACACCACGCCGGCCTCGCGTTCGGTGAGCGTGTCGAGCACCGAGCCGAGCTGGTCCTGCAGCAGGCCGAAGCTCACCACGTCGACCGCCACGGCCGCCTCGCTGTCCTCGATGAAGTCGCCGAGCTGGGAGTCGCCGTCCTCCCCGATCGTCTGGTCGAGGCTGATCGGTTCCCGGGCGTACTTCTGGATCTCGACGACCTTCTCCGGGGACAGGTCGAGCTCGCGCCCGAGCTCCTCGGGCGTCGGCTCCCGGCCGAGGTCCTGGAGCATCTGGCGCTGCACGCGGGCCAGCTTGTTGATCACCTCGACCATGTGGACGGGGATGCGGATGGTGCGCGCCTGATCGGCCATCGCGCGGGTGATCGCCTGCCGGATCCACCAGGTGGCGTACGTCGAGAACTTGTAGCCCTTGGTGTAGTCGAACTTCTCGACCGCGCGGATCAGCCCGAGGTTGCCCTCCTGGATGAGGTCGAGGAACTGCATGCCGCGGCCGGTATAGCGCTTGGCGAGCGACACGACCAACCGGAGGTTGGCCTCGAGCAGGTGGTTCTTGGCCCGCTCACCGTCACGGACCAGCCACTCCAGCTCGTGTCGCAGCTGCGGCGAGAGCCGGCCGGTGGCCTTCTTGCCCTTCGGCGTACGCCGGGTCAGCTCGTCGTCGGCACGCAGCTTCTCGGCCGCGAAGAGGCCGGCCTCGATGCGCTTGGCCAACTCCACCTCGAGCTCGGCGTTGAGCAGAGGTACCTTGCCGATCTGCTTGAGGTAGGCCCGCACCGGATCGGCGGAGGCGGCCGACTCCGCGTCCTTGCGCGCCTGCGCGAGCGCCTTCGCCTCCTCGTCGTCGTCCTCCTCGGCGACGACCGGGGCGCCCTCTGGCTCTTCCTCCTCGTCCTCCTCGTCCTCCGCCGCCGGTGCCGGGGTGACGCCAGCACCGGCCAGGGACGCCGGGGCCTCGTCGCTGGCGAGTTCGCCGACGGGGGGAGTGGTGACGCTGACGTCTTCAACCACGGTTTCCGCCTCGGCGAGGATCTCCTCGTCGGAGGGCGTCGGGTCGGTGACGTCGACGGTGTCCTCAGCCGGGGTGGCGGCGGCCGGCGGGGCCGCTGGGGACTGCCCGACCGCCGGCACCAGGCCCACCGCGGCCTCCTCAATCACCGTCAGGTCGACGGTGGTGACCTCTGGCTCGGCTGTTGCCGGGCGACGGCGCCGACCTGGCTCCCGTCCCCGGCCGGCCGCGTCAGCGCTGTCCGCGCTGGTCGGAGCGGACGAACGGGCCGAAGCAAGTCTTGCCAAGGTCACGAGCCTCTCAGGAGCGAAGGATACGTCCCGGTCGGCCGCGGACGCGGAAACGCCACCGGCGAACTCCGGTTGACCGTTGTCGGGAAACAGCAGGATAACGGAGAACACGCCGTCAGGATTCCCCCGTCACTGCACCTCACCCGGCCGGTACCGGCGTCCCGCCATCACGCGAGGCTGTCGAGCCAGGCCTGGTGCAGACCGGCGTACCGCCCGGAGCCGCCGAGGAGCTGGCCGGGTACGCCGTCCTCGACCAGCTCGCCGTTCTCGATGACCAGTACCCGGTCGGCGATCTCCACTGTGGACAGCCGATGCGCGATGATCACCGCCGTACGGTCGACCAGGATCGTGCGCAGGGCGTGCTGGACAAGTCGCTCGGACGGTACGTCGAGCGAGGACGTCGCTTCGTCGAGGATGAGCACCGCGGGGTCGGCGAGAAAGGCGCGGGCGAATGCGACCAGCTGCCGCTGCCCGGCGGAGAGCCGGCCGCCGCGCTTGCGTACGTCGGTCGAGTAGCCGGCCGGGAGTTCACGGATGAACCCGTCGGCCCCGATCGCCCGTGCCGCGCCCTCGATCTCGGCGCGGGTCGCGCCCGGTCGGCCGAACCCGATGTTCTCGGCCACGGTGCCGGAGAACAGGAAGTTCTCCTGGGTGACCATGACCACCGCCCGACGCAGCTGGGCTTCGGTCAGCTCGCGCAGGTCGACCCCGTCGAGGCGGACGCTGCCCTCGAGCGGGTCGTAGAAGCGGGCCAGCAGCCGGGCCAGGGTGGTCTTGCCGGCGCCGGTCTCACCCACCAGCGCCACGGTCTGACCCGCCGGGATGGTGAGGTTCAACCGCGGCAGCACCGGTCTGTCGCCGTAGCCGAACCGGACGCCGTCGAACGCGACGCCGCCGCGGGCCGCCGGCAGCTCCCGCGGCGATTGCGGTTCCGGCACCGAGAGCGGCTCCTCGAGGACGCCGCCGAGCTTCTCCAGCGCAGCGGTGGCCGACTGGAAGGAGTTGTAGGCCTGGCTCAGCTCCTGCATGGGCTCGAAGAAGCGCCGCAGGTAGAGCAGGAACGCCGCCAGTACGCCGACCGTCATCTGGCCGCCGAGGGCGCGATAACCGCCGTACAGGAGCACGATGGCGATCGTCACGTTGCCGAGCAGTTTGATCGCCGGTCCGTAGATCGCTACCAGCTGGAACGCGCGCTCGTTGGCCTTGCGGTAGCCGCCGTTGAGCTCCTCGAAGATCTCCGAGTTGCGCGGCTCCCGCCGGAACGCCTGTACGGCGCGGATGCCACCGAGGGACTCCACGAAGTGCACGATCACCAGGGCGACCGTCTCCCGGGTCCGCCGGTAGGCCAGCGCCGACTCGCGGCGGAACCAACGGGTCAGCAGCACCAGCAACGGAAAGACGACCAGCGTCACCAGGCCCAGCGGTACGTCGAGGAACAGCAGGATCACCGCGATCGAGGCGACCGACAGGACCGCGGTGACCAGGCCGTCCAGGCCGGTGTCCAGCAGCTCGGAGATCGCATCGATGTCCGAGGTGAGCCGGGAGATCACCCGTCCCGACGTGTAGCGCTCGTGGAAGGCCAGGCTGAGCCGCTGGAAGTGGTCGAAGACCCGTCGGCGCAGGTCGAGGAGCAGATCCTGGCCGATGCGGCCGGTCAGGACCAGGAACGCCCGGCGGCAGGCGGCCTGCACCAGCGTGGCGACCACGAGCAGGCCCACGACCATCCCCAGCCGTCCCGCGCCGGCGCCGCGAACGACGGCCGGGATGCCGGCGTCGATGCCCACCTTGACGAGGTAGGGCCCGGCCATCGCGGCGGCGTTCTCGGTGAGCACGATCGCCAGCACCAGCCAGAGGGCTCGGCGGTGCGGTCGCAGCAGGGAGCCGAGCAGCCGGCGGGAACGCGCTCGCAGCAGCAGCGAGACGTTCCCCGGTACGTCGTCGGTGTTGTCCGGCCCGACGCCACGCCAGCTCTCGACGCTGGCGGCGCTCACGACGCGGCCGCCACGGCCTCGGCCTGCTCGGACAGGATCGACCGGTACGCCGGCACGCTGGCGAGCAGCTCGGAGTGGGTACCGACCGCGGAGATGGTGCCACGCTCGAGCAGTGCCACCCGGTCGGCCAGCGCGATGGTCGACGGCCGATGGACCACCACCAGCCCGGTCGTGCCCGCGAGTACCCGACGCAGCGCCTCCTCCACCAGAGCCTCGGTGTGGACATCGAGTGCCGACAGCGGGTCGTCCAGTACGAGGACCCGGGGCCGTCCCAGGATCGCCCTGGCCAGCGCGAGCCGCTGCCGCTGACCGCCGGACAGCGACAGCCCCTGCTCGCCCACCCGGGTGTCCAGGCCGTACGGCAGCTCGTGTGCGAAGCCGGCCTGCGCGACCTGCAGGGCGGTCTCGATGTCGGTCTCGGTCGCATCGGGGGCCCCCAGCAGGAGGTTCTCCCGGACGCTGGCGGAGAACAGGGTCGGGTCCTCGAAGGCGGTTCCGACGACCTTGCGCAGTGAGTTGAGCTGCAGATCCCGGATGTCGATGCCGTCCAGCGTGATGCGGCCCGCCGTCACGTCGTGCAGGCGGGGCACCAGTGCGCCGAGCGTCGTCTTTCCCGAGCCGGTGGCACCCACCAGTGCCAGCGTCTCGCCCGGCTCGATAGCGAGCTCGACGTCGTGCAGGACCGGTCGGTCACCGTCCGGGTAGCAGAAGCCGACCCCCTCGAAGCGGAGCCGGCCGGCCGGGCGGGCCAGCGGCCGTGCTCCCGGCCGGTCGACGATGTCGGGCTCGGTGTCGAGCACCTCGTAGAGCCGGTCCGCGGCCGTCATGGCCTCCTGGGCCGTGGCCAGGATCCATCCCAGTGCCTCCACCGGCCAGACCAGCAGCAGCATCAGCGACATGAACGCGATCAGTCCGCCGAGGCTGAGCCGCTGCTGCTGGACCGCGAGCGCGCCGGAGAGCAGTACCACCGCCAGCGTCAGGTTCGGGATGAGGTCCAGCAGGGCCCAGAACTTCGCCTGCAACCGCACCTTGTCCATCGAGGAGTCGTAGAGCGTGCGGGCGCCGGCCTCGAACCGCTCGTTGACCAGCCGCCGCCGACCGAAGGACTTGATCACTCGTACGCCGACCGCCGACTCCTCGATCACTGTGGTCAGGTCGCCCTGCTGGTCCTGCACCCGGCGGGAGACCTCGATGTAGCCGGCCTCGAACCGCTGGGACAACCACAGGATCGGTACCGCCGAGACCGCGACCACCAGCCCGAGCGGCGCGTAGAGGTGGATAAGGAGCCCGACAACGGTGACGAAGGTGGCGACGTTGACCACCAGGAAGACCAATCCGAACCCCAGGAACCGCCGGATCACGCTGAGGTCCGTCATGGCCCTGGACAGCAACTGCCCGCTCTGCCACCGGTCGTGGAAGGCGACCGGCAGCCGCTGGAGGTGGGCGTAGAGGTCGTTGCGGATCCGGGTCTCGATGCCGAGCGCGCAGTAGGACTGCACCCAGCGGCGTACGAAGATCAGCGCCGCCTCCGCAACACCGAGCCCCAGAGCGAGCAGGCCCAGCGGCAGCAGGCCGGCGTGGTCGCCGGTGCGGATCGGCCCGTCCACCACGGATTTGGTGACCAGCGGTACGGCGATGCCGGCGCCGACCGCAAGCAGCGCTGTCACCAGCATGGTGACCATTTGGCCGGCGTAGGGCCGGACATAGGTCCGCAGCCGCACGAGTGAGCGCATGCGGCTGCGGGTGGTGGTTGTGGGGGGCATTACCTCGACGGTACCTGGCGGCTCCGACAGCGGCACCGGCTTAATCGGGCCGGTGCCCCGGAGCGGCTAGCCGCGGGCGGTCGCGCGCTCCGGGCGCTCGACGTAGTCGGCGCCCATCTTGCGCAGCCGGTCCTCGTGCTGACGGCCGTGGTGGCCGCAGAAGAACAGGTCACCCCCAGCGCGGAGGACGACGTGGATCCGGGCCGCAGCGCCGCAGCGGTCGCAGCGCTCGAGGGCGGAATCGGTCCGCTGCGGGGTCAAGGTGTCGGTCATCGTCGCCTCCTCCTGCTTTGGTGTCCTGATAGCCACCGTAGACGTCAACCGCCGAGAAGGCCGGCACGTTCCCTCACTCGTTGCATTTCCCTCGCTTTCCCGTCGCCGCTGGCAGTAGCGTGGAGGACCGCGACTCGCAGAGGAGGGCGGCCATGGGCACCAAGAACAAGGGCGGCCGGGAGACCAAGAAGCCCAAGAAGCCGAAGGCCTGACCACGCCGCCGGCAGCAGCCGGACCGGACCGGCGTACATCCGGTGCGGTGCGGTAGGAGCGGTATCCCCCGCGCAGCCAGATGTGGCAGCCTGACCGCCCCCTCTGGTCCAAGGAGTCCGCCGATGCCCGATCTCGTTTTGGGCCCGATGCTGCGCTTCGCCGACGACCGCTGCGCCACGGTGTGGGTGGAGACCGACGCACCCGCGACCGTCGAGGTACTCGGTCACTCGGTGCGCACCTTTTCGGTCAGTGGACACCACTACGCGATCGTGCTGGTCGAGGGGCTAGAGCCGGGGTCGGTCACGCCGTACCAGGTCTCGCTGGACGGTCGGCGGGTCTGGCCACCAGCCGACTCGCCGTATCCCGCGAGCGTCATCCGGACCACCTCGCCGGACCGGCCGTTCCGGCTGGTGTTCGGCTCCTGCCGGGTCAGCGCGCCGCACCACGCGCCGTACACGCTGGATCGCACCCAGGACAAGCGTGGCGTCGGCGTCGACGCGCTGCAGGCGCTGGCCAGCCGGATGCGGCGCACCGACCCGCAGACCTGGCCGGAGGCGATGCTCTTCGTCGGCGATCAGGTGTACGCCGACGAGGTGTCGCCGCAGACGCTGGAATTCATCCGGGCGCGTCGGGACACCACCATTCCACCCGGCGAGGAGGTCGCGGACTTCGAGGAGTACACCCGGCTCTACCGCGAGGCGTGGAGCGACCCGACGGTCCGCTGGCTGCTCTCGACGATGCCCACCTCGATGATCTTTGACGACCACGACGTCCACGACGACTGGAACACCTCCGCGATCTGGCGCCGGCGGATGGCGGCGACCAGCTGGTGGCGGGACCGGATCGCCGGTGGGCTGATGGCCTACTGGCTCTACCAGCACCTGGGCAACCTCGGGCCCGACATGCTGGCGAAGGAGGACCTGCTGGCTCGGCTGCAAGAGGTCGAGGACGGCGGGCCGCTGCTGCGGGAGTTCGCCCTGAAGGCGGACGCCGAGGCCGACGGCCACAAGGGCGCCCGGTGGAGCTACCGGCGAGACCACGGCAGGACCCGGCTCCTGGTGATCGACTCCCGCTGTGGCCGGGTTCTGGAAAGCGATGACCGCAAGATGGTGGACGCGGCCGAGTGGCAGTGGATCGTCCAGGCGGCGCAGGGCGATGTCGATCACCTGCTGATCGCCAGCTCGCTGCCGGTGCTGCTGCCGCCGGCAGTCCATGACCTGGAAGGCTGGAACGAGGCGGTGTGCGCGGGCGCCTGGGGTCGGCGCCTCGCCGGCTTCGGCGAGAAGGTCCGCGAGACCGTCGACCTGGAGCACTGGGCTGCCTTCCGCCGCTCGTTCGACAACCTGACCCGGCTGGTCGCCGACGTGGCGTCCGGGCGGTACGGGCGGCCCCCGGCGATGATCACGTTCCTGTCCGGGGACGTCCACTACTCCTATGTGGCCAGGGCGTCGTTTCCCGACGATGCCGGCGTACGCAGCGCCGTCTTCCAGGCTGTCTGCTCGCCGGTGCGCAACCCGACCCAGCGCGCCGTACAGATCGCGGACCGGTTCACCAGGACAGCCGCCGGCCGGGCGGTCGGGCGGCTGCTCGCCCGCAGCGCCGGGCTGCCGGCCCCCTGGCTGCGATGGGAGATGATCCACGGTCCGTGGTTCCACAACGGGCTGACGACGCTGACCCTCACCGGCCGGGCCGCCACGCTGGCGGTCGAGCAGGCGCCGTCCGGCTCGGGCGAGGATCCGCAACTGGAGACGGTGTACGCCGGCGACCTGGTCCGCAACCCGCTGTCTACCTAGCTGCGCTGATCTTGCGGCTCGGCCTCTCGGTGCCGGCTGGCCGGCCGGTTACTTCTGCGCGGCGCGGCCGTCTACCGGTGAAGTCCCACCGCGAATGAAGGAGTGCGCTCGAACGACGGCCCGGGGTCGTTGGGCAGGGGAGAGGCGGCTCACCACCGCGCCTCCGCGACCGCCCCCCGGGGCGGGTGGCACGTTCTTTTGCAATCGACCCGTCGGAGCGACCCAGCCTCTGACGACTCTCCAGGTGTGAGGAGGCGCGACATGACGACGGCAGCCGTCCAGACCGAGAGGCTGGTCAAGCACTACCGCGGCCGCGGGGGGGTGGTGGAGGCCGTCCGCGGCGTGGACCTGCGCGTCGAGGCGGGGGAGGTGTTCGGCTTCCTCGGACCCAACGGCGCCGGGAAGTCGACGATGCTGCGGATGCTTACGACGCTGCTGTCGATCACATCGGGCACCGCGCGCGTCGCCGGGGTCGACGTGGCCGACGATCCCGACACGGCTCGCCGCCGAATGGGAGTTGCCCTGCAGGAGGCCGGGCTCGACCCGCGTCAGACCGGGCGCGAGCTGTTGGTGCTGCAGGGGCGGCTGTTCGGCCTGTCACCCCGCAACGCGTCCGACCGGGCGCGGCAGCTCCTGGAGCTAGTCGAGCTCGGCGAGGCCGCGGACCGGCGTATCAAGGGCTACTCCGGTGGGATGAAGCGCCGCCTCGACCTCGCCTCAGCGCTGGTGCACGAGCCGGAGGTGCTGTTCCTCGACGAGCCGACGACCGGCCTGGACCCGGGGAGCCGGGTGACGGTCTGGGACGAGCTCCGCCGGATCAACGGGCGGGGCACGACGATCTTCCTCACGACGCAGTACCTGGAGGAGGCGGACCAGCTGTGCGACCGACTGGCCATCATCGACGGCGGCCGGATCGTGCGCGAGGGCACGCCCGCGGAGCTCAAGGCCGAGCTGAGGCAACGCCGGATGATGACGGGCGACCCCACGCTCGACGAAGTCTTCCTTGACGCGACGGGACGCAACCGCGACCGGGTCGCGGGCGACGTACAGGAGGTGTCGGCATGACGCACACGTGGGCGCTCGGGCAGCGTGCGTTGAGGGAGGCGTGGCGGACGCCGGAGGCGCTGTTCCCGACGCTGTTCATCCCGTTGTTCTTCCTCGTTGTCAACGTCGGTCAGGCCGGCAAGATCTTCCCGTCGGCGACGACGGAGTTCCTCAGAGGACAGGGCTACGCCGCCTTCCAGCTGCCCAGCTCGCTGCTCCTCGCGGCCTCGTTCGGCAGCGCGGCGCTGTTCCTGGTCGAGGACATCGAGGGCGGCTACTTCGACAAGCTTCGTGCCGCGCCCGTCTCCCGCTCGGCCATCGTGCTCGGCCGACTGCTCGCCGAGGCGGTAAAGGGGACCGTCATCGCGACCGCCCTCGTGTTGCTGGCCCTGCCGTTCGGCATCTCCCTGGCCAGCGGCCCGCTCGGTTTCGTGCTGCTCATCGGCCTCACCGCGCTGTGGTCGGTCGTCTTCTCGGGGTTCATGCAGCTCGTCGCGCTGAAGACCCGCAGCGCAGCCGCGACGAACTCGGGCTCGCTCGTCTTCTTCCCGTTGCTGTTCCTCACCCCGAACTTCGTCCCGCGCGACCTGCTCACCCGACCGATGGAGATCGCCGCGACGTTCAACCCGGTGACGTACGTGATGGAGGCGCTGCGTTCCCTCATCCTCGACGACCTCGCCTGGTCGCACATCCTGCCCGGCTTTGCCGTCGCCGCCGTCCTCGGTGCGGTCATGCTCGCGCTCAACGTCCGGCTCATCCGGCATTACGACTGAGCCGTCTGCGCACTGCCCCCGTGGCCAGAGTGCCGCCAACGGCCGGCTGCGCCGTCGGCGAACGATGTTGCGCTCGCCCCGGGCAACCGGGTGTGCTGCCTGCATGCGCCTTCTCGTGCTCGGCGGAACGGCGTGGCTGGGTGGCTACATCACGGAGACCGCCCTGAGGCTAGGGCACCAGGTGACCTGCCTGGCCCGGGGCGCATCGGGCGCTGTGCCGCTAGGCGCGGCGTTCGTGCAGGCCGACCGCAACCTGCCGGGGGCGTACGACGAGATCGCCGGTGAGCAGTGGGACGTCGTCGTCGATGTGTCCCGCCAGCCCGGTCACGTCCGGCGGGCGGCGGCTGCGCTAGCTGATCGCAGCAGGTCCTGGGTCTTCGTCTCCTCCGGCAACGTCTATGCCGATCACGGCTCGCCGGGCCAGGACGAGACGGCGCCACTGCTACCGCCGCTCGACGGGGACGTCATGGAGAGCATGCAGACCTACGGTGAGGCAAAGGTCGCCTGCGAGCAGCACGTGCTCGACGCCTACGGCGTCGACCGCACGCTGATCGCCCGGGTCGGACTGATCGGCGGCCCCGGCGACATCTTTGACCGCACCGGGTACTGGCCGCTGCGCTTCGCCCGGCCCGCCGCGCCGGATGGCAGCGTCCTGGTGCCGGATGCGCCGGCGGAAGCCACTTCGGTCATCGACGTCCGCGACCTCGCCAGGTGGATCGTCGAGGCCGGCAGCTGGGGCGTCCACGGGATCTTCAATGCGACGGGCGAGAGGATGCCGTTGGCGGAGCACCTGCAGGTTGCCCGCGCGGTGACCGGCCACACAGGGCGTGTCGTCGCGGCCGACCGGGACTGGCTCCTGGCGCGCGATGTTCAACCCTGGATGGGCGAGCGCTCGCTGCCCCTGTGGCTCGGCGACCCTGACTGGGCCGGCTTCAACGCCCGGGACAGCAGCAAGGCGCGAGAGGCTGGACTACACACCCGCCCCGTGGAGGAGACCCTCGACGACACGCTCGCCTGGGAGATCACCCGGGACACGGCCCGGCCGCGCAAGGCCGGGCTGTCCGACGACGACGAACGTTCGTTGCTCCAGGAACTCGCGACCGGCTGACGTCGGCCACCGGTGGCGGGTGACCGGACTGGTTACGGATCGGGGCGTCTCTGCGCGCCGCATTGGAACTGGGTACTGTCGCGGTCGCCAGCAGTTGACGTGCCGAGGAGGTGAGACGCATCACCGCCATATCAGGCCGGGTGCTCTCACCCCACGGCCGCACCGTCCGCCCCGGATAGGTGACCGAGAGAGCGCCCTTCTGCATTCCGAAAGGGCGCTCATGTCGGCTTCACTATCGCCTCGGCCGTTATCCGTCGTCGTCGCCAGGCTCCTGGCCGCCGGCTGTGTCTTCGCCGAAGACGAGGCGCGGTTGCTCATCTCCGCCGCACGGACCCCGGCCGACCTGGCCGCCATGGTGGATCGGCGAGCCGCGGGCCTGCCTCTCGAACACGTCCTCGGCTGGGCGGAGTTCTGCGGCCTGCGGATAGCCGTGGACCTGCGAGTCTTCGTGCCCCGCCGCCGCACAGAGTTCCTTGTCCACCAGGCCGCGGCGCTCGGCCGCCGGGCGATTTGCCCCGCCGGCCAGGCGCTCGTCCCGCGACGAGTTGTGGTCGTCGACCTGTGCTGCGGCTCAGGCGCGGTGGGTGCCGCGCTGGTCGCGGCCCTGGACCGGGTCGAGTTGTACGCCGTCGACATCGACCCCGCCGCGGTGCGGTGCGCCCGCCGCAACCTCGCCGCCGACGGTGCCCACGTGTACGAAGGTGACCTCTACGAGCCGCTGCCGGCTGGGTTGCGAGGCCGCGTCGACCTCCTGGTCGTCAACGCACCCTACGTACCAACCGACGCGCTCGGGCTGCTGCCCGAGGAGGCGCGCGTGCACGAGCCGCGGGTGGCGCTGGATGGTGGCGCGGACGGGCTTGACGTCGCGCGGCGGGTCGCTGCCGCGGCTCCACCATGGCTGGCACCGGGCGGTCACCTGCTGATCGAGACGAGCGAGCGACAGGCGCCGCAGACCGTCGAAACCGTCGCCCGCAACGGGCTGATCCCGCGGGTGGCCAGTTCCGAAGAGCTGGACGCGACAGTCATCATCGGCACCCGGCCGCCCTCCAGAGTGGAGTCGGTTACCGCAACGCCAACGGGACGGACTCCGCATGAGTGACGACAGCCGGCTCGATCATGCGAGGACGCTGTACGAGCAGAAGGTCTTCGGTGGTGATGAGAAGGCACTGCCGGCAGCCGAGCGGGACCTCGACGGCGTGGAGGCTGATCTCGCGTTGGCCCGCGGGCGCCTGCTGCACGCCCGGTTCCTCGCCGATCGGCGCGAGGAGCCCCGAGAGCTGGCCCTGTTCGAACGCGCCGCCGAGCTCTACCGGCAGCTCGGCGACGGTAGGGGCGAGGGCGAGGCGCTGTTCTGGGTCGGCACCTTTCATCAGGTGGTGCGTGACAACGAGGACCTGGCACTGCCGGCACTCGAGCGGTCCTACGAACTGGCGACCCGGGCCGGCGACAAGCTCACCCTGTCCTATGCAGCGCGGCACCTCGGCTTCGCCGAGGGCAAAGCCGGCCGCTTCGACGGCGCCCGGAACAGGCTCGAGGAGTCGGTCCGACTACGCCGGGAGATCGGCTTCGAACCAGGGGTCGCCGCCGGTCTGCTGGCGCTGTCCGAGCTGGCCCGTCACGACGGCCGGGACGACGATGCGCGAGAGCTCCTCGAGGAGGCCGACGCAGTCGCCACGTCGAGTAGCGCCAACGGCATCCGGCACTGGATCGCCGAGGCACGGGCGGAGCTCGATCAACCCGCGAGGAGCCCCACAGGTCAGGGCTGAACAGGTCAGGCCGGTGGGAACGCGCAGAACTCGTTGCCCTCCGGGTCAGCCAGGACCGCCCACGGCTCGTCGGGTACGGCGCCCAGCGGGCGCAGCACCGCGGCGCCGAGGGTGACCAGCCGATCGATCTCCTCGGCGTCGGCCACGTCGACATCGATGTGCACCCGGTTCTTGCCGGCCTTGGCTTCGGGCACCCGGTTGAACCACACCGTCGGCCCCCGCCCAGGGGGATCGAGAGCGACCGACGGGTCGTCCTCTACGTCGTCGATGCCGGCCGACCGGAGCCGCTCGACCTCGGCGTCGTCGTAGGGACGCACCGCGTAGCCGAGCGCCACCGCCCAGAACCGGGCCAGCTGGTGGGGGTGCTCGCAGTCGACAACCACAGCACGCAGGCCTGGGGAGCTCACCCGGCCAGTACAGCACGCGTCCCCGGGGCGCAAGAATGCGCACATGTCCATCCCGAGCGCGTCGTACTCGATCACGGTCCGGCTCGAGGTTCCGGCCGACCCGGCCGCCGTCGGGCTGCTCACCACCGCGGTAGGTGGCGCCGGCGGCGTGGTCACCGCGCTCGACGTGACGGAGTCCCAGCCGGACCGGCTGGTGCTGGACCTGACCTGCGCGGCCCGTGACGCCGCGCACTCCGAGCAGCTGACGGCCGCACTGCGCGGCGTACAGGGCGTGTCGATCCGCAAGGTCAGTGACCGGACCTTTCTGCTGCACCTCGGCGGCAAGATCGAGGTCCGCTCCAAGGTGCCGCTGAAGACCCGCGACGACCTGTCGATGGCCTACACGCCCGGCGTGGCCAGGGTCTGCCTGGCGATCGCCGCGCATCCTGAGGACGCGCGTCGGTTGACCGTGAAACGGAACTCGGTCGCCGTGGTCACCGACGGCTCGGCCGTCCTCGGCCTGGGCAACCTCGGACCGGCCGCGGCCCTGCCGGTGATGGAGGGCAAGGCCGCGCTCTTCAAGCGGTTCGGCAACATCGACGCGTGGCCGATCTGCCTGGACACCCAGGACGTCGACGAGATCGTCCGCACGGTCGAGCTCATCGCCCCCGTCTTCGGCGGGATCAACCTCGAGGACATCGCCGCTCCTCGCTGCTTCGAGGTCGAACGCCGGCTGCGCGAACTGCTGGACATCCCGGTCTTCCACGACGACCAGCACGGTACGGCGATCGTCGTGCTGGCCGCGCTGACCAACGCGCTGCGGGTGGTGGGCAAGGATCTCTCCGACGTACGGATCGTGATGTCGGGCGCGGGAGCGGCCGGCTCCGCCGTGCTGCGGCTGCTTCTGCATGCGGGCGCCCGCTCCGTCGTGGTCTCAGACATCCACGGCGTGATCTACGAGGGTCGGCCGGCGCTGGACGACAACACCCGGTGGATCGCCGAACACACCAACCGCGACCGGTTCACCGGCACGCTCAAGGACGCGCTGGCCGCGGCTGACGTGTTCATCGGGGTGAGCGCGCCGAACATCCTCAGCGGCGACGACATCGCGACCATGGCGCCGGGCTCGATCGTCTTCGCACTGGCGAACCCGGATCCGGAGGTGGACGCGGCGGCCGCTCGCCAGCACGCCGCCGTGGTCGCTACGGGTCGCAGCGACGAGCCCAACCAGATCAACAACGTGCTCGCGTTTCCCGGTGTCTTCCGCGGGCTGCTCGACGCCGGCGCCCGCGACGTCACGGTCGAGACCGAAGCGGCGGCGGCCCTTGCGCTCGCGCACGTGCTGGACGAGGACGAGCTCAACTCCTCGTTCATCGTTCCCAGCGTCTTCAACCCGGCGGTGGTCGAGGCGGTGGCCGAGGCGGTCCGTTCGTGCGCGGTCGGCTCCCAGCAGCGCGACGTGGGGGAGACCGAGCCCGGGATGGCCGGCGTCCGTTGACGGGGAACGCCCATAGGCTGCCGGGATGCCGACGCCGCCACCGTTCGACCTGGAGCACTACAACGAGATCCCGCGGGTCGAGACGCTGATCCTCTCGCCGGACGGACGGCGCCTGGTGGCCGCGGTGGGCGGCCTGTCCGTGAACGGACGGAAGTTCGTGACCGCGCTGTGGCAGCTCGACCCGGCGGGTCAGCTGGAGCCGCGCCGGCTCACCCGGTCGGCGGCTGGGGAGTCCGCCCCGGCGTACCTACCGGACGGCTCGCTGCTGTTCACCTCGGCCCGGCCCGACCCGGGCACGGAGGAGGATCCGGACGAGGACGACGTCCCGGCCTTGTGGCGCCTGCCGTCCGACGGTGGGGAGGCCTACCAGGTGGCGGCGCCGCCCGGCGGAGTGGACGCCGTCGTAGTGGCCCGGGACGCCGGCACGGTGGTCTACCGCGCTGGGGTATTTCCCGACGCCACCGGTCCGGAGGCCGACGGCGCGCGGCAGCAGGCCCGCAAGGACGCCGGCGTCAATGCGCTGCTCTTCACCGGTTACCCGATCCGGTTCTGGGACCACGATCTCGGCCCGCGGGAGCCCCGGCTGTACGCCGCTCCGCCGCCGGCCGGCGCGCCCGGGCTGAACTTCATGGGGCTGCACTCCACCGACCTGACGCCGGCGCCGGGCCGCGCCCTGGATGAGAGCGAATTCACGGTGTCACCCGATGGCAGCACCCTGGTGACCACCTGGACGGAGGAAGAGGGGCGCGGCTTCCGGCGTAGCGCCCTGGTGGCCTTCGACACCGCCACCGGGGACCGGCGCACGGTCGCCTCGGACCGCGACCACGATTTCGGCTCGCCGTCGGCCTCGCCGGACGGCCGCTACCTCGTCGCGGTCCGGACCGGTCGGGGCGACCCGACGACGGCACCGGAGGTGACCCTCTGGCTGGTGGACCTCCGCAGCGGGGAGGGCCGCGACCTGACCCCGGATCTCGACCTCTGGCCGCGGACCCCCGCCTGGGCGCCGGACTCCTCGGCGGTCTACTTCGTCGCGGACGAGGCCGGCCGGGCGCCGGTGTTCCGGGTGTCGCTCGGGAGCGGCGAGGTGACCCGGCTGGCCCGCGAGGGCGCCTTCTGGAATCTCTGCGTCGCCCCTGACGGGGCGACCGTCTACGCGCTGCGGTCCTCCTGGTCGGCGCCGCCCACGGTGGTCGCGGTCGACACCGGCTCGGTGGACGGCAGCCCGCGCGAGCTGCGCACGCCCGGCGTACCGCTGGAGCTGCCCGGCTCGGTCACCGAGATGAGCACCCGCGCGGAGGACGGCGTACCGATCCACAGCTGGCTGGTCCTGCCGCCCGGAGCCGGTCCAGACGCTCCGGCCCCGCTGGTGCTCTGGGTCCACGGTGGACCGTTGATGAGCTGGAACGCGTGGACCTGGCGATGGTGTCCGCACCTGCTCGCGGCGGCCGGCTACGCCGTACTGCTGCCGGACCCGGCGCTGTCCGCCGGCTACGGTCGGGCCTTCGTCCAGCGCGGCTGGGGGGAGTGGGGCGGCCGGCCGTACACCGACGTCCTCGCGGCGGTGGACGCCGCGGTGGCCCGGCCCGACATCGACGCCGAGCGGACCGCCGCGATGGGCGGGTCCTTCGGTGGCTACCTGGTCAACTGGATCGCCGGCCACACCGACCGGTTCCGCGCCATCGTCACGCACGCCAGCCTGTGGGCGCTTGACCAGTTCCACGGCACCACAGATGCCGGCCTGTGGTGGGAGCGCGAGTTCGGGGACCCGTACGCCGATCTCGACCGCTACCTGCGCAACTCCCCGCACCGCCACCTGTCCGAGATCCGTACGCCGATGCTCGTGACTCACGGCGAGCGGGACGCAAGGGTGCCGGTCAGCGAGGCGTTACGGCTGTGGACCGACCTGATCCGCCATGACGTCGAGGCGCAGTTCCTGTTCTTTCCCGACGAGAACCACTGGATCCTGGGGCCGGGAAACGCCGTGGTCTGGTACCGCACCGTGCTGGCCTTCCTCGACCATCACGTCCGCGGCGAGAAGTGGCAGCGTCCCGAACTGCTCTGAGCTCGCCGTCCGGCCGTGGTCCGGGGCGGACAACCGGGCGTGGCCGGGCCCCACCGAGGGAAGGCTACGGTCACGTAACCTACGAAGCCGTAGCCGAGCACCCGCCGCGAAGGAGCCCGCCCCCGGATGTCGACTGCCACCGTGACGCCCGCCCAACTCCTCGTGGATCTCGAGCCGGTGGTGGCCGAGAACCTCAACCGGCACCTGGGCATGGCCAAGGACTGGATGCCGCACGACTACGTCCCGTGGAGCCAGGGTCGCGACTTCGGCGTCGAGCCGTGGCAGCCCGACCAGTCGACGCTCTCGCCGGTCGCCCGGGTCGCGATGGAGGTCAACCTCCTCACCGAGGACAACCTGCCGAGCTACCACCGCGAGATCGACAACCGGTTCGGGCGGGACGGCGCGTGGGGGACCTGGGTGCACCGGTGGACCGCGGAGGAAGGCCGGCACGCGATCGTCATCCGGGACTACCTGCTGGTCACCCGCGGCATCGACCCGGACGAGCTCGAGCGCGGCCGGATGCAGCAGATGCAGCAGGGCTACGACAGCGGCGGCAAGAATGTCCTGCAGGCGATGGCCTACGTCTCCTTCCAGGAGCTGGCCACCCGGATCTCCCACCGCAACACCGGGCGCTATTCCGAAGACCCGGTCGCGGAAAGGCTGATGGCGCGGGTCGCGGCCGACGAGAATCTGCACATGGTCTTCTACCGGAACCTCGTCAAGGCGGCCTTCGAGCTGGCGCCGAACGAGACGATGGCGGCGGTGGCTGGCGAGGTAATCGGCTTCCAGATGCCCGGCGCCGGCATCCCGGGGTTCACCCGGAAGGCCGCGCTGATCGCCAAGGCGGGTATCTACGACCTGCGGAGCCACCACGACGACGTCGTGATGCCGGTGCTGCGGCACTGGGGCGTCTTCGAGATGGCGGGGCTCTCGGCCGAGGGCGAGGGCGCTCGCGATCGGCTCGCGGAGTTCGTCTCCGGCCTCGAGGCGAGCGCCACCCGGTTCGAGGAGCAGCGCGCCGAAGCCGCCGCCAAGAAGGCGGCGCGGCGAGCCGGCTCGCCAGTCACCGCCTGACCGCGCCGGTCGGCGGCCCGGCCGGTCAGTCGAGTCGGCGGAGCTGTTGGCGGTATCGGGCGCCGTTGCCGACGTACTCCTCCACTCCCTCGGCGAAGGCGTTCGGCGCCACCGCGTCCGGACGGATCCTGGCCGGTACGCCGAGCGCCATGCCTCTGGCCGGCACCTCGACCCCGTTCGGTACCACGGCGCCGGCGCCGACCAGGGCGCCGCTGCGGACCACCACTCCGTGCAGGACGACCGAACCCGAGCCGATCAGGCAGTCGTCCTCCACGGTGCAGCCCTCCAGATGCGCGATGTGACCGACCACGCACCGGGCGCCGACCCGGGTGGGGTGCTCTTCGGTCGCATGGATGACGGTTCCGTCCTGGATCGAGGTACGGGCGCCGACGTGGATCTCGCCGTAGTCACCCCTCAGCACCGCACCGGGCCAAATGCTGGACTCAGGTCCGAGGGTTACGGCGCCGATGACGACGGCGTCCGGATGCACGAATGCGCTGGGATCGATGGACGGCACGCGCGGCCCGAGCCCGTAAACGGTCATGGAGCTCCGATCGATGTATGGTTCGCAGCCGCTGCGGCGGCGGAGGTTACCGAACGTTAACCGGCGCCGGCGTTCCACCCCGGCGGCAGTGGGAATCGGTCCCGCGGCGGCGGGACGAAGACAGACCGAAAACCGGTGCCGCGGCGGGATCGAAAGCTGCCGGCGGAGCGTTACTCCCCCCGCAGTCATTACGAGAGCGAGGGCCAGACATGGCTACTGACTACGACACTCCACGTACCAGCGAGGACGAGCTCGGCGAGGACAGCCTCGAAGAGCTCAAGGCACGACGGGCAGAGGCACAGGCCGGCACGGTCGACGTCGACGAGGCCGACCTGGCCGAGTCGCTGGAACTGCCCGGCGCGGACCTCTCCGGCGAGGAGCTGACCGTCCGGGTGCTGCCGCGGCAGGCGGACGAGTTCACCTGCTCGCGGTGCTTCCTGGTTCACCACCGCAGCCAGCTCGCGAGCGACCGGAACAGCGTGCTGGTCTGCCGGGAGTGTGCGGCCTGACCGCGAGGACCGGCGCCGATTCGCCGGACCCGGCAGCCGACCGACCGGCCAGCCGGGACCTGCCCGAGCTCGTCGCCCGGATCTCGCGCGACGAGCCGATGGACACCCGCGCCCGGGCCGGCCTCCTCGGCCGGCTGGCCGCCGTACTGGCCCGCAGCCTGGGCTCGGCCGGCGGCGGCGCCTTCGCCAGCGGTCGCTGGCTGGTGGACGTCGTACTCGAGGTTGCTCCCGCGTTGCCGGTGCGGAACGCGGCCACCCTCCGACAGCAGTACCCCGGGCTGTCCGATTCGGAGCTGGCTGCGGCGCTGGTCAGCGCCGCCAGCAAGGCGACCGCGGCGGTGGGTGCCGCCGGCGGAGCACTGGCCGCCGTGGAGTTCGCCGCCCCTCCGCTGCTGCTCGGGGCGCCGGTGCAGCTGGCCGCGGAGACCGTGGCGGTCGTGGCGATCGAGCTCAAGCTGGTTGCCGAACTGCACGAGATCTTCGGCCAGGCCCAACCCGGTACGCCGACCGAGCGGGCGATGGCCTATGTCGCCGCCTGGGCCGCTCGCCGTGGTGTGGATCCGCTGGCACCCGGCGGACTGTCCGGCGTACTCGGTGGTGCTGCCCGACGGCAGCTGCGCTCGCGGTTGCTGCGCCGGGCCGGCCGTAATGCGACGACGTTCGCACCGTTCCTGGCCGGAGCCGTGGCCGGCGCGGAACTGAACCGGCGGGACACCCGCACCCTCGGCGAGAAGCTGGTCGCCGACCTGCACCGCCGTCGTACCGGTGGCTGGTACAAGCCCTGATGCCCTAATACTCCAGCCGTAGTTTGTGATCATTGGAGTTCTCGGGCTTGGCGGCGGGAGTGGCTGGCGCGGGCGGCGGCCTGGTGTCGGCGCCGCCGTCGGGACCAGTGCAGCAGGTGTCGGATCGTGCGGGCCGGCTGGGTGAGCAGGTCGTTGAACAGACGGCGGATCTCGTTGATGGTCGGGGGGATCAGCCCGTCGGGCGGCGTGGCGAGGCGTTCGGTGGCGGTGATGACGGCGAGGAACGCGTGGGCGAGCATCGCCAGAACGGTCCAGCGGTGCCAGGAGGTCCAGCTGCGGACTTGATGCTCGTCGAGGCCGGTGAGTTCTTTACCGGTCTGGAAGGACTCCTCCACGGTCCAGCCGACCGGCGACCCGCACCAGGACGGCGAGCGGGACCGGGTCGGATGCGTAGGCCCGGTAGTACGCCAGCTCGCCGGTGCGGGTGTTGCGGCGGATCAGCGCCAAGGAGCGGCCGGGGGCGTCGGCGTCGAGCACCTCGATCCACGCCCAGTCATAGAACCGCTCCCCTTTGGCTCCCGCCCCGGCGCTGTGCCGCTGCCAAGCGAGGGCTGGGAACAACCGGTGGCCGTCTCACGTCCCGGACCGACACGCCGCAAGATCTCGATCTACGGCTGGAGTATTTGGACGAGCCCCATGGCTCGGGGCGACGGTCGTCACTACCGTGTCAGCGAAGCCGGCATCAAGCGAAGGAGCCAGTGCGGTGACACGGACCTCCCCGGAGCCGGTCGTTGACCGGCTGCCTGACCGGGGTCTGCTCGCCCGGGGGTTGGCGGCCTTACGCATTTTCGTCGGCCTGATCTTCTTACTGAACGGGCTGGCGAAGCTGTTCGGCTTCTCCGTGATCACCATCGGCCCGTACCAGTCCAACCTCATCAACCGGGACGCGGTCCGTTTCATCCTCGACTTCGAGGTCAACAAGAACCCAGCGAACGGCGGCCCCGGCACCGAGCTGCCACTCCTGCACAGCCTGGTCAACGACCTGATCCTGCCCAACATCGGCTTCTTCAGCTGGCTGGTCACGCTCGTCGAGCTGGGTGTGGGGTTGGCGCTCGTGCTCGGGCTGGCAAGCAGAGGAGCGGCCCTGGTCGGCCTCGGCCAGCAACTGTTCCTGGCCCTCGTCTACTTCTCCAGCAACCGTTGGCTGTTCGAGCAGCCGCACGAGTACGTCCCCCTCGCGATCCTCGCTGTCGTGGCCACCGGCCGGGTGTGGGGCCTGGACGGACGCCTCGGTCTGGACCGCGCCCGGCGCGGTCGCTGGCCCTTCTAGCCATGTCCGTTCCGCTCCTGGCCGCAGACCGGGCGCCGCTGCTGGCCCGGCCGTTCTACCGGGACGGCGACCCCGGCCCCATCGTCGCCGCACTCGCCCACGTACCCGAGCTGCTCGAGCTCGCCATGCCGTTCTTGGGCGCGGCGCTCGGTCCGTCGGCGGTCCCCTGGCGCACCAAGGAGATCGTCATCCTGCGGACCTCGGCGCAGCTGGAGTGCCAGTTCTGCGTTCAGAGCCACACGGTGGTCGCCCTCGACGCTGGGCTCAGCCGTGACGAGGTCCTCGCGCTCCGAGCTGCCGTGCCCGTCAGCGCTTTACCTGACCCGGGCGAGGCCGCGCTCGTCCGCTGGGTGGACGCGGTCGCGGCCGGCCGAGGACCGGTGCCGAGTCAGCTGCGGACAGACCTCCGAGCGCACTACGACGACGCCGTCGTCGTCGAGATAACGCTGGTCGTGGGGGTAACGCTGCTGTTGAACCGGTTCTGCACCGCTCTGGAGCTGCCGACGTCGCCCAACGTGCTCGTGCGGCTGGCCGCGGAGGACCTGGTATGACGGTCGCGGCGGCTGTCGCGGCGGGGACGCTTCCCGGACGGGTGTGGCTGTACTCCAACTATCACTGCAACCTCACCTGCACCTACTGCCTCACCGAGTCGGGGCCGGGGGTGCGCCGACGGGAGCTGGGGCCGGAACGCATGGTGACATTTGGGCGGGAGGCAAAGGAGCTGGGTTTCACCGGCCTCGGCGTCACTGGCGGCGAACCCTTCCTGCTGCCCGAGCTGCCCAACGTGCTCGCGGAGCTCGCGCAACTGCTGCCGGTGGTCGTGCTGTCCAACGCCACCCTGTTCACGCCTGCCCGGCTGGCCCGACTGGATCAGCTGGCCGGCACCCCGGTCCACATCCAGATCTCCCTCGACCGACCCGATCCGGTCGACAACGACGAGATGCGGGGACCCGGGAACTTCGGCAAGGTCGTCGCCTCGATCCCGCGCCTCATCGAGCGAGGCATCGGCGTGCGCGTCGCCACCACCGTCGAGGAGATAGACGATGACGAGCTCGGCCGCCTGTGTGAGCTGCACCGGCGGCTCGGGGTCCCGGACGCAGACCACATCGTGCGGCCGGTGGTGCGCCGCGGCCGGGCCGTCGACTTCGACATGGGGGTCGAGGCCAGCCAGCCGGACCTGCCAGCGGAGCTGACGATCACCGCCGACGGCGCCTTCTGGAGTCCGTTCGGGCCGACGGTTCACGGCGGTCAGCTCGACACCGACCTCCTGATCACTCGTACCACCAGCCCGCTGCGTACTCCCGCAGACGCCCTGCTCCGCCTGGTCAACGGCCGACCGCCGGGTGACGACGCCCGGCTGAACATCCGTTGAGCGTGAGCCTCCGAGCCCGGTCGGGCTACCGAGAAGTGATGAGGCGGCTCCTGCCCGCTCCGGTGGGGCGGCTCCGACGATCAGGTCGGGTGGCAAGGTAACCACCGTGCCGACGCCCGGGAACAGGACGACGGACCCGGTCACCAGGACCGCCAGGCCCGGGGTCCGGTCGACCTGGTGAGCAGCGCGGCGCTGCCATCAACCCAGCACGAACGCCGAGGCTCGCCGTCGCGGCTCCACCCAGACGAACCGGGCCGCGACCCGACCCATCACGTCGTCGAAGTCGTCGCGCCGCGCGTCAGGGCCTAACCTGTCGCCCGCGACCACCCTAAGAGAAGAGAGTCGACACACCCGCGATGATCAGGCGGTGCCGCGTCTTCTCCGGCACGGACACGCCGTAGATCACGATCTACGGCTGTAGTACTAAGCGACCGTTTCGCCGCCGTGGCTCATCGCCGCCGGCTGCACCCTGGGCAGGGCGAACACGACGCCGAAAGCGAGCAGGAAGATGGCGATCTCGTAGATCAGCACCTCCTGGAAGGAGGTGGAGAAGGTCTCGGCCATGGCGCGCGGCGCGGCCCGGGCCTGCACCACCGCTGCGACCCGTCGACCGACCTCGGGCGGGACGCCGGCGGCAGCCACCTGCCGGCAGCTCGGCGGTTCCTTGCCCGGATCCTTCTCGTGTGCCCGGTCGATGAAGCAGTGGGAGAAACCGGCCACGATCCCGTCCACGGCCGGCCCCGGAACCCGGAGAGCTACCAGCTCCCGGCGCAGCTCGGGTGTCACCTTGTCGCTGCTGGCCGCCGCGTTGACCCCGATCAGGCTGAAGAAGAGCACGCCGACCACGGCGACGCCGAGAGCCCCGCCGATCTGCTGGGCGGTGGACAGTACGCCGGAGGCCGAGCCGGCGGCTCGCGAGTGGATGCCGGCCAGGATGATGTTCGTCACCGGCGCGATGAACAGGCCGAGGCCGCTCCCGGCCACCAGCAGCGCGGGGATGAACTGGTATCCGTGCGGGTGCGTGCCGGCCAGGTGCACGGTGAGCAGTACCAGCGCCATGCCGACCGCCAGCACGGCGCAGCCGACCTTGAGTACGTCGTTGCCCAGCCGCCGCGCCATCCGGTCCGAGCGCGACGACGCGACACCGGAGCCCACCGCGAAGCAGAAGCCGGTCAGGCCGGCGCCCAGCGCGCTGTAGCCCTGCCCGATCTGCAGGTAGAGCGAGAAGGTGAAGAAGAACGTCGGCAACCCCAGGAAGAACACCAGGCTGAGCAGCAGTCCGGTGCGGAACGCCCGGTCCTGGAACAGGTCCATCCACACCAGCGGAGAGTCGTTGCGCCGGGTCTTGATCACTTCGTACGCCGCGAAGGCGGCCAGCACCGGCACCGAGAGGGCCAGCATGGCGAGCAGCCAGGCCGGCCAGCCGCGGTCCCGGCCCTCGGCCAGCGGATAGACCAGCAGCAGCAGGCCGGTCGTGATCAGGGCAACCCCGGGCAGGTCCAGCCGGTCGGCGTTCGGCGCCCGGGACTCGCCGAGGAAGCAAAAGGCAGTCACCACAGCCACGATGCCGATCGGGACATTGACGTAGAAGATGGTCCGCCAGTCCAGCCCGCCGAGGTTGAGCTGGATCAGCAGCCCGCCGAGGAGCGGCCCGAGGATGGTCGCCAGGCCGATGACCGCACCCAGGATCCCGAACGCCCGGCCGCGTTCGCGCGGCGGGAAGGTGACCTGGATCACGGCCAGCACCTGCGGGAACATCAGCCCGCTCATGAACCCCTGCACGAGTCGCGCCAGGACCAGCGCGGTCGGATTGGGCGCGGCCCCGCACACCGCCGAGGCCAGGGTGAAGCCGACCATGCCGATGAGGAACAGCCGCCGCCGGCCGTAGATGTCACCGAGCCGGGCGGCGGTGATGAGGGTGCAGGCGAAGGCGAGCTGGTAGACGACGACGATCAGCTGGATCGCGGCGTACGACGCCCCCAGGTCACGCTGGATCGACGGGATCGCGGTGTTGACGATACTGATGTCCACCAGCTGCATGAACGTGGCCGACAGCACGATGGCGAGGACGACGCCGGGCCGGTCCGCACCGGCGCGGGCGGGGAAGTCGGCGGACCGCACGGTGGTCGACGAGGTCATGGTGGGGAAGCAGCCGTTTCCTGGGGGTCGCCCCGGCGGCTCGTCCGCGGCGGGGGATACGAGACGGCACCGTATCAGTGGAACGAGCGGCACCCGGAGCAGCAGCCGCCCACCTGCCGCCCACCGCTGTCGCGATCAAGGAGCAATGCCCCCATTTTCGAGATCGGATTGGGGGCTTGACTCCTTGATCGCCGGCGGGCGGGCCGGCGGCGGGGCGGGCCGGCGGGGCGGGAGCGATAGCGCTGTCCCTGCTGGTCGGCTACCCCGGCTCAGCGTCAGGATCGGTGGGGTCCCAAGCGTCCGTACGGCGTCCGCCACCGCTGTCTTATCCGAGGCGCTGAGACCGTCGGCGTTCTGCACGACCACCCGCCCCGGGCGCACCTCGGCCAGGTAGGCGGCGGTGGGCGGACGGTCGAGCGCTGCGGGGGACAGGAAGAGGAAGTCCGGCCCGGCCGCGGCCTCCTCGGCCATCGCGGCAAGGTCGGCCGAGGTCGGCGGCCGAGCGGTCGGCGAGCCCTTGCCCTTCCCCTTGCCGGCGCCGGTCCGATGCGCGGGGACGGCCGGCCGGTCCGGCGGCGGCGCCGGCAGGGGCACCGTCGCGTCGTCGGGTTCCACGTCGGTCGCGGGGGTGACCCACAGCGTGGGGCGTTTCGCGGTCAGCCCGGCCAGCAGGCCGGTCGTCGATCCGCCGGAGCCGGCGGGCCACTCCAGCACCACGTCCCGACCGGCGGCCAGGGCGGCGAGGGCCTCCACCTGGCCCGGCCGCGCGGCATCGAGCCCCAGCATGGCGAGCGCCTCCTGCAGTCCGAGCGCTGCGCCGGCCGGTCGGCGTACCGGCCACCGTGGGAACGCGGGGGTCGGCCACAGGTAGGGAAGATCGTCCGGCACGTCGGGGAAGAACCGGCGGTAGTGCTCCGGCTCCTTGCGCACCAGCGAGGACCGGTGACTGACGTGCAGGGTCGCGGTGTCGAGCCACGGCGGCAGCTGGCCATGAACCCGCAGCTCCCCGACATCCGGCGGCACTCCGCCGGTGAACTCCAGCAGTGATCCGGCCACGGTGTCGGTGAACCCCCGCTGCTCCCAGGCGTCGCACATGACCAGTCCGTACGCCACCAGCGCCGGGACGAACCCACGCCACATCGCCACCGCCGGGTGGTTCTTCCAGGCGTACGCCGGAAAGGTCAGCGCCCGCAGGATCTGGAAGGTCTCCACCCGCTGCTTGCCCAGTCGGCGCTGGTCGAGCGCTGCTGCGCTCGCTGCGAAGTCGGCGTACGGAAGGAAGGTCTGCATCCGGTCCGACTCTGCCACCCCAGACGCCCGGCGGCCCGTCGGCGAGCCCCTACGCTGGCGCCCCTCCACGGGCTTTGGTGAGGTTCTCTTGAAGATCGCGCGTTACGAGCACGGCGGCTCGGTGCTGGTCGGCGTCGTCGACGGAGACCGGGTGGTGCCGGCAGCCGTCGGCACCGGGCGGGCCGGCTCGGCCGCCCTGCTCGACCTGGCGATGGCCGCCCGGGTCGACCCGACGCTGCGGCCGCCGGCGACCGGCGACGCGGTTGCACTGGCCGAGGTCCGGCTGCTCTCACCGATCGCGGCGCCTCCGAGCGTGCGCGACTTCTACGCCTTCGAGCAACACGTCAAGACCGCGCGGGTCCGCCGTGGCCTCGACGTACATCCGGATTGGTATGAGATCCCGGTCTTCTACTTCTCCAACCCGGCGGCGGTGATCGGGCCCGGCGAGCCGGTGCCGGTGCCGCCGCGTTCGCAGCGGCTGGACTTCGAGCTCGAGGTGGCGGTGGTGATCGGCCGCTCGGGTCCGGTCGGGTCGGCGGCCGAAGTCGACCCGCTGGTGGCGGGCTTCTGCGTGATGAACGACTGGTCCGCGCGGGACATCCAGGTGCGCGAGATGGCGCAGTCGATGGGCCCGGTCAAGGGCAAGGACTTCGCCACCTCCCTGGGGCCGGTGTTGGTCACGGTGGACGAGTTCGCGCCCGGCGGTCTCCGGGAGGTCCCGGCGGCGGTGATGACCGCCCGGGTGAACGGCCGGGAGTACAGCCGCAGCGACCTTTCGACCCTGTGGTGGAGCTTCGCGGAGATGCTGGCATACGCCGCCGAGTCCACCGAGCTGCGAGCCGGCGACGTGGTCGGGTCGGGGACCTGCGGCACCGGTTGCATCCTCGAGCTGTCGCTGACGCACGGCGAGGACGCCTACCCCTGGCTGGCGCCCGGAGACGAGGTGGAGCTGGCGGTCGAGGGGCTCGGCGTACTGGCCAACCCGGTGGTGGAGCCGCGGGCGCCGGCCTGGCGGCCGGACTCCGAGCGGGTGCGTCCGGAGCGGGCGACATGACCGACGTACGCCGGCTGCGTGCGGCTGCCGGCCGGCTGCGAGCGGCGGTAGCAGAGCTGGATCCGACCCGGTTGACCGGCGCCGACCCGGCCACCGGCGAGCAGTGGGAGAGCGGCCAGGTGCTCTCCCACTGCGCCGAGATGATCCCGTACTGGGTTGGCCAGATCGACACGCTCGTGGCGGTTGGGGGCGACGCGCCCTTCGGTCGGGTGAAGAGCGACCCCGACCGGATCGAGCGGATCGCCGCCGGCCGGGCAGCGGACCCCGACCGGCTCCTCGGCACGATCGACGCCGGCGTGGAGTCGGTCGAGACGCTGCTCGCGCGGCTGTCGCCGGCCGATCTCGAGCTGGTCGGGCACCACTCGACGCTGGGGTCGATGACCGTGACGAAGATCGTCGAGGAGTTCCTCATTGATCACCTCGAGCAGCACGCCGACCAGCTGGAGTCGCTCCGCGGCTGACCGTGGCGGCACGAGCCTCGCTGGCAGCGGGGCACGTTGCGCTCTACTCGCGGCTGGAGCCGCATTGTGCGAGTAGAGCGCAACATGCTCGGTCTCAGCGCCTGCCCACAGCCGAACTCGGGCCAGCGCGTCCCTAGCTGACCTCCTCCAGGCCCGGCGGTAGCCGGCCGCTGCGCTTGGCCCAGGTTGCGGCAGCCTTGCGGGTAGCCAGCAGCCGGGCCACGCCGATGGCGACGCCGCTGGCGGCGGCCCAGCCGACGGCTTCCGGCCAGCTCGTGCCGGGGGCAGCCGGATTGGTCGGCGGGTTCTTGCCGGTCAACTTGGTCCAGACGGTGGCGAGCAGCTTGCGTGCGGCCAGCCCGGCGAGCACCGCGCTCAGCCCGCCGAACAGCCGCCACCCTGCCTTTTCCCGGGACCCGGGCATGTTGCTCCTCGCCGGACTCGACGACGGGACGCTGTGTCCCGTGCGGCTGCCAGACTACGAGGAACCGGCGACGTCTTGAGGAGGGCTGGTGCGCGAGGCGGCGCTGGTGGCGGTGCGCGTCCTCGGGTTCGTCGCCGGGCTGGTTGTGGTGGCGCTCACCGCTGCGTCCGCCGTACGGACCGTCGTGCTGCCGCGCGCGGTTCCCGCGCAGCTGACCCGGGTGGTGTTCCTCGGGGTACGTGGCGTCTACCGGCTGCGGCTGGGCCGGGCCGCCGAGTACGAGAAGCGGGACGCCGTCATGGCGTCGTACGCGCCGGTGTCGTTGCTGGTCCTGCTGCAGGTCTGGCTCGGGTTGGTCTGGCTCGGCTACGCCGCCATGTTCTGGGCCGCCGGCGCCGGTGCGGCGTGGGACGACCTGGTGCTGTCCGGCTCCTCGCTGCTGACGCTCGGCTTCGTGGCCCCCCAGACCACGGCCCTCAGCTTCCTGGCGATCAGCGAGGCTGCGGCCGGCCTGGTGTTGCTTGCACTGTTGATCACTTACCTGCCGAGCCTGTACGGCGCCTTCTCCCGCCGCGAGGCGATGGTGGCCAAGCTCGCGGTGCGGGCCGGCGAGCCGCCCAGCGGCGCGGAGCTGCTGGTCCGGGCCTCCCGCCTGGGCAGCGTCGACGGTCTTCCGGACTTCTTCGCCGGCTGGGAGGACTGGTTCATCGAACTGGAGGAGACGCACACCTCGTTCCCGGCGCTCTCCTTCTTCCGCTCGCCGCACACCGACCAGTCCTGGGTGACCGCCGCCGGAGCAGTGCTCGACGGGGCGAGCCTGCGCGCTTCTAGCGTCGACGCGCCGCGCGACTCCACCACCGAGCTGACGATCCGGGCGGGCTACCTGGCCCTACGCCGCATTGCCACTTTCTACGGGCTTGCGCATCCCCAGGACCCGGCTCCCAACGATCCGATCACGGTCAGCCGGGACGAGTACGACGCCGTGTGGGCGAGGCTGGAAGCGGCCGGCGTACCGCTGGGACCGGACCGGGAGGCTTCCTGGCGCGCGTTCGCCGGCTGGCGGGTGAACTACGACATGGCGCTGGTGTCGCTGGCCGCGCTCACCATGGCGCCGTACGCCCCGTGGTCCTCGGACCGGTCGCTCGCCCAGGCGCCCAAGGTGCGGCTGTTCGACCGCCGAGCCGGGGGCCGGGCATGACCGAGCTCAGGATCGGCTGCGGGCGGCCTCCACGGCCGCGGCGAGCCGGTCCGGGTGGCGGGAGCCGACCAGCCAGTACGGCGTGTCGTCGGCCGGGTCCCGCACCTCCACCCGAATGGATCCTGGCAGCCATGGGCGGGTGAGCAGGTAGGCGGCGGGGTCGGCTCCCGGCCCCATGGCGGCCGAGGTCGCCGCCCGGTCGAGCACCCGTACCTCGCCGGCGTACTGCAGCGGGAGCCGGGCCCGGCCGGCGACCAGCGACCCGTCGCGTACGCCGACCCGGACAGCGCCGGCCAAGACCAGCAGGCCGATGGCCAGCGCGCCGAAGACGGCGTAGGTGCCGATCTTCCAGACCAGCGGCAACCCGACGTGGAACTCGGCGCCGAGCAGACCCACGAGAGCGGCGGCAACCCCCCACCACCACGCCGGCACCGCCAGCCGCTCGTCGTAGTCCGGCACGTGCGCAGGATCGCACCGCGGGGCCGGCGCTTGCCATCCCGGGCCGCATCCGCCATCGTCCGGCCGCGTGTCCCAAACCGATCTCTCGTTCGACCAGCTGGTCGACGGCTTCATCGCCGACGAGCTGGCGGCGAACCCGACCACCGCCACCGCGCTCGGCGTCCCCGGGCACGACGACCTGCTGCCCGACCTCACGGCGGAGGGCTTCGCCGGCCGGGCGGCGAGCGAGGACCGCTGGGCCGGTCGGTTCGCCGCCGAGGATCCGGCCGGGCTCGGGCCCGACCAGCAGGTCGACCGCGAGCTGGTGCTGATGACGCTGCGGGGCCGAGCGGTCATGCGGGACTGGGCGGACTGGCGGCGAGCCCCGGACACCTATACCGGGCCCGCGCTGAACGGGGTGTTCACCGCGTTCCTGCACCGGCTGCGCCCCGAGCCGGAGCTGGCGGCCGACGCCGCGACCCGGCTGCGCGCGGTGCCCGACCTGCTCGCCGCGGGACGCGCGAACCTCGACCCGGAGCTCGCCTCGCCGCTACTGGTACGCCGGGCTCTCGGCCAGGCCCGCGGCGCGGTCAGCTACCTACGCGAGGACCTGCCGGCCGAGGTGACCGGCGAGCACAGCCGCCGGCAGCTGGCGGAGGCCGGCGAGGTCGCGGCGACTGCATGCGCCGAGTACGCCGCCTACCTCGAGGATCTGGCCGAACGGGCCACCGGCGAGTGGGCCATCGGGGAGGAGCGCTACAGCGCGATCCTGCGCGAGGCCGAGGGCCTCGGCTACGGCGCCCGCGAGCTGCGCGACCTGGGACAGAGCGCCTACGACGAGCTGGCCGCGGACATGCGCCGTCGAGCCGGCGAGATCTCCGGCAGTGAGGACTGGCGGACGCTGCTCGACGAACTCAACGACGACCACCCGGCGACCCCGGAGGCCATGCGCGAGGCGTACGCCGACTGGACCGAGCGGGCTCGTTCGTTCTGCCGCGATCACGACCTGGTCACCCTGCCCGAGGGGGAGTCCTGCGCCGTGGTCCCCGCACCGGCGTTCCAGCGCTCCGTCATCGCGGTCGCCTTCTACGTCGAGCCGCCGCCGTTCGCCGACGGCACCACGGGGCACTTCTTCGTCCCGTACCCGCCCGGAGGTGCCAGCGCCGAGCAGATTCGGCAGCGGCTGGCCACCAACAGCTGCGCCTCGATCCCGACCATCGCGGTGCACGAGGCTTATCCAGGGCATCACTGGCACCTTGCCTGGGTCGGTGCGACCTGCGACCGGCCCGTGCGCAAGCTGCTGGGATCGTCCTACTTCACCGAGGGGTGGGCGCTGTACGCCGAGCAGCTGCTGCTCGAGGAAGGCTTCTTCACCGACCCGCGACACGCCCTGGCCTCGGTTGACGCCCGGCTCTTCCGGGCCGCGCGGATCGTGGTGGACACCTCGCTGCACCTGGGCGAGATGAGCGTCGACGAAGCGGTCGAGTTCATGTCGACCAAGGCGTCGCTGTCAGCTGAGACGGCGCGGGCGGAGGTGGCGCGCTACTGCGCCTGGCCGACCCAGGCCTCGTCGTACCTGACCGGGGCGATGGAGATCGGCCGGATTCGGGACCGCTACCTCGCCGGCGGCAAAGGTTCGGTAAAGGAGTTCCACGATTCCTTAGCGGGGAGCGGTGCGCTCCCGCTCGGGCTGGCTGAACGGACCGTCCTGGGGTCTTCGACGTAGGGGTCCTTTCGTCCGATTGGTCGGTCTTCGTGGGCAGGATCCGTTAGATTGCTGGCGAACCCACCTCTAGCCGCATCGAGCCCCCTCGCCGGGGAGCGACGCGCACCGGCTTCCCTCCGCATCCGTAGGAGTTCCATGCGCCGTCGTCGGGCCCTCGCCCTCGTCTCCGCCGCTGCCCTGGCCGTTGCCGTACCGACCTTCGCTTCCCAGGCTGCGGGCCCACCCCAGTCGGTCACCGTCTCGAGCAGTCCCGGCCAGAACGCCTCGGTCGCCTGGTCGGGGACGATCCCTGCCACCAGCACGCACCCCACCAGCACGTGTAACAACGGCGCGGCGGACCCCACCGTCGACGTCGAGATGATCACCGTGAACGCCCCCCCCGGGGTCTACAACAGTGTCACGGCGACCTTCACCTTCTCGATCACGTGGAAGCCGTCCAGCCCCGATGAGACGACCAGCGACGAGATCCTGACCGTGGTGGATCCGAACGGGAACGAGGTCGGGTCGAGCGACGGCGGCTCCACCACCGAAACCGTCACCGCGACCGACCTGCAGCCGGGCGACTACATGGTCGAGGCGTGTGGCTTCGTAAACGCCCTGCCGCAGCCCTACAATGGCAAGCTGACGCTCACCACGGTGGCCCGCAACTCCGTGCCCAGCGTGCCGCCAGGCCCGGCGAACGGGCTGGCCTTCTCGGCCAGCGTGGCCTCCGACCCGCAGCGCGACGAGGCCGAGCCGCTGATCGAGACGGCACCGGACGGCAAGACCTACACCTGTGGCCCGACCGGCTTCAGCAACGCGTCGGACTACGCGCAGGTCTCCACCGACGGCGGCAATCAGTTCCACCTGCTAGGCACCCCGCCGCGCGGCCAGCAGGCGGTCGGCGGCGGTGGTGACTGCGCCATCAACCTGGCGCCGGACAAGAACCTCACGGGCAACTACCAGTACGCGTATGCCGGTCTCGGCCCGCTGACCGGCTTCACCACCTCAACGTCGCCGGACAACGGGCACTCGCTGACTAGCCTCGGGCCGCAGGACAACGGCTTCCAGAGCACCGGTGCGCTGGCCGACCGGCAGTGGGTGGTCTTCCTGGACAAGGACAGCTCGCTGCTCAGCTACAACCAGCAGGTGCCCCGCAACATCGTCGTTCAGCGCTCGGACAACGGCGGCCTGATCTATGGACCGATCACCGCGGTAGGCGGCGCGGCCCCGGACTTCCCCGGCCCGATGCGCACGCTGCCGGCGAAGTTCAACACCAAGAACCCGAGCATCCGTCCCGTGTACTTCGGCTGGAGCCAGGGCACCCACGCCAACCTGTCCATCTCCTACGACGGCGGGGGAACCTTCGTCGACTGCGTGGCCGCGATCGAGCCGGGTCAGCCGCGGGCCGGCTTCGTTACGGTGGACAACGACACGGCCGGTAACATCTACCTCGCCTACTCCGACAAGGCCCAGTTCCACACCTACCTGGTCACCTTGCCGCAGAACAGGCTGAGTGGCTGCAGCCAAGAGATCACACCTGGCGGCAACAACGAACCGCTGATGGCCGTGCCGCCGAAGAACGACCCGCAGGCGGTCGGCTGGAGCACGCCGCTCCAGGTCGACCGGGGCAACGTGCGCACGTCGCTCTTCTCATGGCTCGCGGCGGGCGGTGCGCCCGGCCGGGTCGCGGTGACCTTCTACGGCACCGAGACCGAAGGCGACCCGAACCTCGGCTCGTTCAAGGCCAGCTGGAACGTCTACGTGAACCAATCCGTCAACGCGCTGACGAGCGGCAGCCGGACGTTCAGCCAGGTCAAGGCGACTACCCACCCGATCCACTACGACTCGATCTGCCTCAACGGGTTGGGCTGCGCGGTCACCGGGGGCGACCGCTCGCTGGGTGACTTCTTCGCCATCAAGACCAACCCGGCAACCGGCCGGCTGCAGGTGGTCTACAACAACGACAACAAGAAGCCTGGCGAGGCGGCCGGCCACGTCGGCAGCCCGATGGTGTTCACCCAGATCGGTGGCCCCAACACGAAAGGCGGCACGGTCAGCGGCGGCAACACGCCGGTCGTTCGGCCCGCGTCAGCAGACCCGACGTTGGACGCGATCGCGAACTACTCCGGGCTGATCGCCCCGCCGCCCCCGGCGATGACCAACGAGCCAGCGTCCGATCTCAGGCTGCTGAGCATCGACCCGCCAAGTGGCACGGGGGGTGGCTTCAACGTCTCCATGACGCTGGCCAGCCTTTCCTCGACCGACGTCGCAAAGGCGCTGCGCGACACTAAGTCACAGTCGCTCCTGTACGTGCTGCGGTTCAGCAACGGCTACCAGGTGTCCGCGGTGACGGCCCGTACGACGGACGGCATCAACTTCACCTACACGTACAACGACTACGACACGCTGCTCACCGAGTGCAGTGCTGGGAGCAGTGACGACAAGTGCCTCTCCTTCGGCCAGACCGGCACGTCGATCCAAGGCAGCGTCAGTGGCAATACGATCACCATGACCGTGCCACTCAAGTACGCCGCCGGTGGCGCTCGGCTCAAGCAACTTGTCGGCGGTCAGGGTGACCAGCAGCGGCCACGTCAGGTGCTGGCGTCGAGCGGCTCGCGCTTCTATGACGCGACCGCGTTCACCTTCGGCGACATTTTCCCCACGGAGAGCTCGGTGCTGCCGCAGACCTACCTGTCAACGCTGGACAACACCCCGGCGATGGACTTCAAGCTGCCGTAGCCGGTACCAAGCAGCGGGCCGTCGTCCTCTGGGGCGGCGGCTCGCTGCCGTTCCGTCGGAGTGCTCTCACACGGTCGAAGAAATCCCACAAGAATCCGATCGAAGCGTGGGGGTTTCTTCGACCGCGCGGGTCATCGGGACGGCTGGCGAACGTTCGGGGCATTGGCGCGGCGATCGTAGGCCGGCCGGTTCCACCGAGGCCGGAGCGGCGGGTAGGTTGGCGGCCGATGAGAGGCGAGCTCGAGGTGCTGCTCCAGCGGCTGGACGCGGACCTCCCGCTGCCGGCGTACGCCCATCCGGGGGACGCCGGCGTCGACCTGGTGACCGCGGTCGACGTCGAGCTGGCGCCGGGTGAGCGGGCCGTCGTACCGACCGGCCTGGCGCTGGCTCTTCCCGACGGGTACGCCGCCTTCGTGCATCCGCGGTCCGGGCTGGCGGCCCGCTTCGGCGTCACGCTGGTCAACGCACCGGGCACGGTCGACGCCGGCTACCGCGGCGAGATCCGGGTCACCCTGATCAATCTGGACCTGAAGGAGCCGGTCCGGTTCCGTCGCGGCGACCGGATCGCCCAGCTGGTGGTGCAGCGGGTCGAGCGGGTGCGCTTCACCGAGGTGGCCGAGCTGCCGACGTCCGTACGGGCGGAGGGCGGCTTCGGCTCCACTGGTGGTTACGCCGTTCCCACGAGCGAAGTCCTGGGAGAGTAGAAGATATGTTCCGACGCCGCCGCCGCGACGAGCCGGCCACTCCCGACGAGGACTTCGTCGTCGAGGAGGAGGACCTCGCCCAGGAGGAGCCGCCGGCTGCGGTGTCCGCGGCGCTCGCCGGCCCGTGGGACGCGGCCGACGCGCCGGCGGACGAGGTCGCCCGGCTGGACCTCGGCGCGCTGCAGGTCCCGGTCTACGAGGACATCGAGATCCGGGTCGAGGTGGGCGCCGACTCCGAGGTCGTCGCCGCCACCCTGGTCTACGACGCGGGGGCGCTGCAGGTCAATGCCTTCGCTGCCCCCCGCCGGGAAGGGCTGTGGTCCGAGATTCGCGCCGAGATCGCGGCATCCCTGCGCCAGGCCGGTGGCTCGAGTGAGGAGGCGGCCGGGCCGTTCGGCTCGGAGCTGCACGCTCAGGTGCCCAACGAGCCCCCCGGCCGCGGGATGCAGCCGGCCCGGTTTCTCGGTGTCGACGGCCCGCGCTGGTTCCTGCGTGGCGTGATCACGGGTCCGGCGGCTACCGACCCGGCGTCGGCAGCGCGGCTCGAGGACGCCTTCCGGCAGACGGTCGTCGTCCGCGGGACGGAAGCGATGGCGCCGCGGGACGCGTTGGCGCTGGCGTTGCCGAAGGAGGCGCTCGAAGCGGCAGTCCCTGAGGCGGGGTTGGATCCCTTCCAGCGCGGACCAGAGATCACGGAGATCCAGTAAATGGAAGAGCGCAGCGACCACGGCCACGGTGCCGGTAGCCGGGTCCGCCGTGCCCTGCACCGGCTGGCCGCGGACCCGGGCCAGCTCGACGCCGAGAAGCTGCGGGACCATGCGTCGACGCTGGGTGCCGTGCCGGTCGGCAGTTGCGCCGACCGGCAGAGGGTCTGTGTCGCCGGCACGCTGCGAGCGGTGACGCTGCGACCGGTCGGCGGGGTACCGACGGTCGAGGCGGAGCTGTGGGACGGCACCGGGACGATCTCGCTGGTATGGCTGGGGCGCCGCCGAATCGGCGGCATCGGCCCGGGTCGGGTGCTGCTGGCCCGCGGCCGGCTCACCTACTCGGACGGCCGTCGGGTCATCTACAACCCGGTCTACGAGCTGCAGCCGACGGCCTCCTAGAGCCGCTCTGGACCGCGTCGGCGGCTCAGCCCGATACCAACAGGTCGTGCAACTGCCGTTCCACGTCCGGCGCAGCGATGAACAGCAGCTCGTCGCCGGCCTCGAGCGGGTCGTCGGCCGTGGGCACCAGCACCCGGTGGCCCCGGAGGATCGCCACCAGGGCGCAGTCCGGCGGCCACTGCACGGTGCCGACTCGCTCGCCGATCAGCGGTACGTCGGCCGGCATCGTCAGCTCGACCAGGTTGGCCTCGCCCCGGCGCAGCGTCATCAGCCGGACCACATCGCCCACGGTGACGGCCTCCTCCACGAGCGCGGAGAGCAGCCGGGGAGTCGACACGGCGATGTCCACCCCCCACGACTCGTTGAACAACCACTCGTTCTTGGGGTGGTTGATCCTGGCTACGACCCGCGGTACGCCGTACTCGGTCTTGGCCAGGAGCGAGACCACCAGGTTGACCTTGTCGTCGCCGGTGGCGGCCACCACGACCTGGCAGCGCTGCAGGCCGGCCTGCTCCAGCGAGGAGATCTCGCAGGCATCGGCGAGGAGCCACTCGGCGTCGGGCACGCTGTCGCGCTTGATGCCCCTCGTGTCGCGCTCGATGAGCAGCACCTCGTGGTTGTTCCCGAGCAGCTCAGCGGCGATCGAGCGGCCGACGTTCCCGGCGCCGGCGATGGCGACGCGCATCAGCTCGCTCCGGGCCCGGCACCGAGTACTTGCTCGACCCGCTCCAGGTCGGTGGCGGCGGTCACCACATGCACCAGGTCACCCTCCTGCAGCACCATGGACGCGGTCGGGATCATCCCGTCGCCATCGCGGGTGACAAAGGCCAGCCGTACGCCGGCAGCCTGCTCCAGCTCGACGATCCGGCGGCCCACCCAGGACGGGTCCACATGCACCTCGGCGAGCACCACCGCGCCGCTCTGGTCGCGCCACTCCGGCTCGGACCCGGCCGGGAGCAGCCGCCGCAGCATCCGGTCCGCGGTCCAGCGGACCGTGCCGACGGTCGGGATGCCGAGTCGCTGGTAGACCTCGACCCGACCGGGGTCATAGATCCGGGCCACCACATTCGCCACCGCGAAGGTCTCGCGAGCCACCCGAGCGGCGATGATGTTGGAGTTGTCACCGCTGCTCACGGCGGCGAAGGCCGCGGCCTTCTCGATCCCGGCCGAGCGCAGGATGTCCGGGTCGAATCCCACGCCGACCACCTGCTGGCCCGCGAAGTCCGGTCCCAGCCGGCGGAAGGCATCGGCGTCGCGGTCGATGATCGCCACCGTGTGGCCGCTGTCGAGCAGCCGAGTGGCCAGCAGCGACCCGACCCGGCCGCAGCCCATGATCACGATGTGCAACGACACCCTCTTCCGATCCTCCGCCGGCAACCCGACCGCCGCCGGAACGCTACACGTCACGAGGTTGGGATCGGCGCGGGCAGCCGGGGTGGCCACCGACCTACCATGGCGCGGTGGCGTCCGTGCCGGATCTGTTCAAGCGGCTCTTCGTCGGCCGGGCTCTGCCGAGCGACCGGCTGGGCGAGACCGAGCTACCCAAGAAGCTGGCTCTGCCGGTCTTCGCCAGCGACGCGCTGTCCTCCGTCGCCTACGCCACCGAGGAGATCCTGCTGGTCCTGTCGATCGGCGGGATCGCGCTCTACCACTATGCGCCGTACCTGGCGGGCGCGGTCGTGCTGCTCATGCTGGTCGTGGTGGCGTCCTACCGGCAGAACGTGCACGCCTATCCCAGCGGCGGTGGCGACTACGAGGTCGCCACCGCCAACCTGGGGCCGCCGGCAGGCCTGACCGTCGCCAGCGCGCTGCTGGTGGATTACGTGCTCACCGTTGCGGTGTCGGTGAGCGCCGGGGTGGCCAACATCACCTCTGCCCTACGCGGCCTGGCCGGGCACGAGATCGAGATCGCCGTCATCGTCGTGGGTGTCATCACCTTCCTTAACCTGCGCGGGCTGCGCGAGTCCGGCAAGGCGTTCGCCGTGCCGACGTACGGCTTCATCGCCGGCATCGGGGTGCTGCTGGCCTACGGCGGCTACCAAATCGCCAGCGGGCACACGGTGCGGGCCGAGAGTGCGGGCTTCTCGGTGCCGGACGGCAAGCTCGCCGGCCTGGCCCTGATCTTCCTGCTACTGCGGGCGTTCGCCTCCGGCTGTACGGCGCTGACCGGCGTGGAGGCGATCAGCAACGGCGTACCGGCGTTCAAGAAGCCCAAGAGCAAGAACGCCGCCACCACGCTGGCGATGATGGGGGTGATCGCGGTCACCATGTTCATCGGGGTCACCGTGCTGGCCCTGGTGGCCAAGGTCCATGTCGTGGACCCGGACCACGCCGGATCGCTGGTCGGCGCGCCGGCCGGCTATGAGCAGCGGACGGTGGTCGCCCAGATCGCTGCGGCGGTCTTCGGCAACAACTCGCCGGGCTTCCTGTACGTGCAGTTCGTCACCGCGCTGATCCTGGTGCTGGCCGCGAACACCGCGTTCAACGGCTTCCCGGTCCTCGGGTCGATCCTGGCCCACGACCGCTACCTGCCCCGCCAGCTGCGCACCCGCGGCGACCGGCTGGTCTACAGCAACGGCATCCTGCTGCTCGCCGGCTTTGCCTGCCTGCTGATCGTGGCCTTCAAGGCCTCGCCCACCCGGCTGATCCAGCTCTACATCATCGGGGTCTTCGTCTCCTTCGTCACCAGCCAGACCGGCATGGTGCGGCACTGGACCCGGCTGCTGCGCACCGAGCGCGACCCCGTCGCGAGGCGGCGGATGTTCCGATCCCGCGTGATCAACGGGATCGGCGCCTCGTTCACCGCGACCGTGCTGGCCATCGTACTGGTGACGAAGTTCGCCAAGGGAGCCTGGATCGTCGTCGTGGCGATGCCGCTGATCTTCCTCACCATGCGGGCCATCCGGCGCCACTACGACAACGTGACTGTCGAGCTGGTTCCCGACGCCGGCGAGGTCACCACGCTGCCGGCGCGGACCCACGCCGTCGTGCTCGTCTCCAAGATCCACAAGCCGACCCTGCGGGCCCTGTCGTACGCCCGGGCCACCCGCCCGTCCACGCTGGTGGCGCTGTCGGTCAACGTGGACGACGCTGAGTCCGGCCAGCTGCAGGCGGAGTGGGAGGCCCGGCAGATCCCGGTTCCGCTGGTGCTGCTCGACTCGCCGTACCGGGAAATCACCGATCCGGTGCTCGACTACGTCAAGAGCATCCGGCTGGAGAGTCCGCGCGACGTCGTGATCGTGTACGTGCCGCAGTACGTCGTCGGACACTGGTGGGAGCGGGCGTTGCACAACCAGAGCGCCTTCTTCCTGCGCAACGCGCTGTTCAACTCGCCGAACGTCATGGTCACCAGCGTGCCGTACCAGCTGTCGTCGGCGAGGCGCGCCGGCGAGGGGCGAGGCTCGGGCGGCGCCGAGGTCCGGCGTTTCATCCGCGGTCCCCAGCCGGGGCTGCCGACGGCGCCGGAGCCCGAGCCCGCCGGCCGAGAGACCCCGGGCGCGGCCAGCGCCCCCGCCCGCTGAGCGCCGACTCGCCGGTCGCTCCGGCGACCCTCGACCTCGAGGTCGGGCCGGTGGCCGCGGGTGGCTCGTGCGTCGCCCGGACCGACGAGGGCCAGGTCGTCTTCGTGCGGCACACGCTGCCCGGGGAGCAGGTGCGGGCGGTGGTCACCGAGGGAACGGCCGGCAGCCGCTACCTGCGTGCCGACGCGGTGGAGGTGCTCGTCGCCTCCCCGGACCGGGTGCGGCCGCCCTGCCCGTACGCCGGTCCGGGCCGCTGCGGCGGCTGCGACTGGCAGCACGCCGGCCGGGCCGCACAGCGGGCTCTGAAGGCGGCGGTGGTCCGCGAGCAGCTGCGCCGGCTGGCCGGGCTGGATCGGCCGGTGGAGGTGGAGGAAGTCGCCGGCACTCCGGACGGGTTGGGCTGGCGTACCCGGGTGGCTTTTGCGGTGCGAGCGGACGGCGTCGTCGGGCTGCGCAGGGCGCGCTCGCACGACGTTCAGCCGGTCGACCGCTGCCTGATCGCGCACGAGTCGGTGGCGGCGGTCGGAGTCGAGCGCAGGCGGTGGCCGGGTGCGGCCGCCGTGGAAGTGATCGCCGCGGTCGGCACCGGCGACCGCGCCGTCATCGTGACGCCGGTCGACCCGGCAGCCGAGCCCGCGGTCCCGCCGCTGGACGCACCGGCAGCGCTGCTGCGGGCCGACGGCCACGGCCGGACGACGCCGGTGCGCGGGCGGCCCGGCGTACGGGAGCGAGCCGCCGGTCGCAGCTGGCGGGTCAGCGGCAGCGGTTTCTGGCAGGTGCACCCGGCGGCTGCCGACACGCTGGTGGCCGCCGTCCTGGCCGCCCTCGAGCCCCGGCCGGGTGACAGAGCGCTGGACCTCTACGCCGGCGTCGGTCTCTTCGCCGGTGCACTCGCATCCCGCCTCGAGCCCGGCGGCGGCGTGGTCGCCGTGGAGGCAGATCCGGCTGCCGCCGCCGACGCGGCGTACAACCTGCGTGACCTCCGCTCGGTCGAGGTGCGGGCCGCCAGTGTCCGGTCGGTACTGCGCCACTTCCCCGCCCGCAGTGTCGACCTGGTCGTCCTCGACCCGCCCCGGGCCGGGGCCGGACCCACGTTGTGCCGGCAGCTGGCCGCTCTGACGCCGCGAGCGGTCGCGTACGTCGCCTGCGATCCCGCCTCCCTAGCACGGGACCTGGCGGCGTTCGCCACCGCCGGCTACCCGCTGGCAAAGCTGCGCGCCTTCGACCTGTTTCCGATGACCTCCCACGTCGAGTGTGTCGCCCTGCTCCGCCCGCGGGATAGTGACTCGTGAGCGCCAGCGACGGGGTCGCGCCGCCCGGCTGGCCGGAGCAGGTACGGCGACCCGGTGCTCCGGACTGGGAGCGCACGGCGGTCGGCTGGCTGTTCGATCTCTGCCCGCCGGATTACCGGGCGTACGACGTGCTGCGCAAGCACCCGGTCGTACTGGCCCGCTTCGCCGGCATGCACGTTCGAGCCGGGGTCGACGCGGCCCGAGCCGGGCTGGCCACGGTGCGGGCCGAGCTGCGGGACGTCGTGGGCCCGGCTGCCGTGGAGGCCGCCGTCGCGGCGTACGAGCGGGAAGGCGCCCGGCTGGCCGCGACGGCGCGCGCGGTGGAGCTGGTCGAGGCGGCGCTGCGCGGCCGCCGTTTCCCGGCGAGGCTGTGACAGCCGGTGCCAATTCGCGGGCTCGCCCAACCGTGCCGTTTCAACCGGTGCTGACCGGCGGGAACGGCACGGGTGCCCACCACCCGTAGACTTTGAGCACCGTTCCACCCTGAGGAGACCGCCGGTGACGCTGCTCGAGTCGATCCGGGGACCCGCCGACCTCAAGCGGCTCGCCGCCGCCGAGCTGCCGCGGTTGGCCGTCGAGATCCGCGATTTCCTGGTCGCCGCCGTGTCCCGTACCGGCGGCCACCTCGGACCCAACCTCGGGGTCGTCGAGCTGACCATCGCGTTACACCGGGTCTTCGACTCCCCGCAGGACCGGATCCTCTGGGACACCGGCCACCAGGCATACGTGCACAAGATGCTCACCGGCCGACAGGCGGGCTTCGAGACGCTGCGCCAGTCGGGTGGGCTTTCCGGCTACCCGAGCTCAGCCGAGTCGCCGCACGACGTGATCGAGAACTCGCACGCCTCCACGGCGTTGTCCTACGCCGACGGGCTGGCCAAGGCCTACGCGCTGCGCGGGGAGAAGCGGGCGGTCGTTGCCGTGGTCGGTGACGGCGCGCTGACCGGCGGCATGTGCTGGGAGGCGCTGAACAACATCGCCGGTGCCCCCGCCCGACCGGTGATCATCGTAGTCAACGACAACGGCCGGTCCTACGCCGTGACGGTCGGCGGGCTGGCCGACCACCTGGCCTCGCTGCGGCTCGCACCGGCGTACGAGCAGGTGCTCGACGTGGTCCGCTCGGTACTGGGGCGCACGCCGCTGGTGGGCCGGCCGCTCTTCGAGGCGCTGCACGGCATCAAGCGCGGCCTCAAGGACGTCATGCAGCCCCAGGTGCTCTTCGAGGACCTCGGGCTGAAATACGTGGGTCCGATCGATGGCCACGATGTCGGCGCGGTGGAGTCGGCGCTGCGGCGGGCTCGCGAGTACGGCGGGCCCGTGATCGTGCACTGCGTGACCCGCAAGGGCTTCGGTTACGCCCCCGCGGCCGCCGACGACGCCGATTGCCTGCACGCCGTCGGCGTGATCGACCCGGTGTCCGGCCGCCTGCTGGCGCCGTCCGAACGAAGCTGGACGGCGGTCTTCGCCGAGGAGATGCTCGCCATCGGCGCCGAGCGGCCGGAGGTCGTCGCGGTCACCGCCGCCATGCTGGAGCCGGTCGGGTTGTCAGCCTTCGCCGCCGCCTACCCGGACCGCGTCTTCGACGTCGGCATCGCCGAGCAGCACGCCGTCACCTCGGCCGCCGGCCTGGCGATGGGGGGGCTGCATCCGGTGGTGGCGGTCTACGCGACCTTCTTGAACCGCGCTTTCGACCAGGTCTTGATGGACGTCGCCCTGCACCGGCTGCCGGTGACCTTCGTACTGGACCGGGCCGGCGTGACCGGCATCGACGGCCCCAGCCACAACGGAATGTGGGACCTCTCGATCCTGTCGGTCGTGCCCGGCCTGGCGGTCGCCGCCCCACGGGACGGGGCCACGCTGCGGGCCGAGCTGCGCGAGGCACTCGCCGTGGACGGGCCGACCGTGGTGCGCTTCCCCAAGGACGCGGTCGGGCCGGACATCCCGGCCGTGCGCCGGCTGGGCCGGCTCGACGTCCTGCGGGACGCAAATCCGGGCGACGGTGACGACGTACTCGTGGTGGCCGTCGGCGCGTTTGCCCGGCTCGGTCTGGAGGTGGCCGAGCGGGTCTCCCGGCAGGGCATCGGCGTCACCGTGGTGGACCCCCGCTGGGTGCTCCCGGTCGGCCCGGATCTGGTCGAGCTGGCCGGCCGGTTCTCCCTGGTGGTCACGATGGAGGACAGCGGCCGGACCGGCGGCGTCGGGGCCGCCGTCGCCCAGGCGCTGCGGGACGGCGGCGTCCTCACGCCGGTGCGGGACTTCGGCATCCCGCGGCAGTTCCTCGATCAGGGCAAGCGGGGCCAGGTGCTGGCCGCTATCGGGCTGACCGCACAGGAGCTGGCCCGTCAGGTGGTCGAGACCGTGGCCCGGCGGCAGCCGGCCGTGGATGCCGACTCGAATCAGCGGTAGAGCGCCGCGCGCAGCCCGGACACGACGGCCGGGTCGCGCAGCACGATCTCGGCCGGTCGCCCACCTGCGACGGGGAGCACCACCTCGTCCGTGGTGACAAGCAGCGGTCCGTCGAACCCGCGCTCGGCCGGCTCCGTCGCCGCGGCGGCGGCCAGCGCAAATGCCGGGTCGATGCGGGACAGGTCGAGCCAGCCACGGGTGCGCATCGGTACGGCGATCGCCCGCATGCCGCCCGCCGTACCGCCGGCGAAGGCGAATCGCAGCGTGGCGGAGCCGAGCAGGGTGACCACGTCGCAGTCGCCCATCGGCCGGAGGGCGGCGGCCGGATCCCGGGCCCACCGGTCGCTCGCGAGGGCGCCCATCCGCTCCAGGTAGTCCAACGCCGCCGGCCACCAGGCGCCGGCCGAGACTCCGGCGGCGACCAGCACGCCGTCCGGCGGTGCCAACACGTGCTGCGGCCGGAGCGGGTCCAGCCCGAGGAACCCCAATCCCAGGTCGAGCGCGCCGCCGAGGATTCTCCTCCGGGTCCAGTGCGGGCCCGGATGCGGCTCGGAGCCGACCACCATGCCCAACGGCCGCGCCCGCTCGGCGAGCTGGTCGACGGTCAGGTCCGCCAGCCACCGGCAGGCCGTCAGCCAGCGCGCCAACAGCTCCCGACCTCGTTCGCTGTCCGGGTCGGCACCGGCCAGAGCCTCTCGGCAGTCCTGCCAGCTGGCGTGCACGGGCGCCGGACCAACCAGTACGACGCCGTCGTTGTCCGGAAGCAGGTCGAGGTCGTTGCACACCGACACGGCAAGGGCACAACGGCGCAGCGCCGGGACGTCGTACGTGCTGCGCATAGCAGAACGGTAGCCACCGAGTCGCCCCGCTGACTGCCCGCCAACCGGGTGAGTGCGCGCCGACTTGATAGGCCAACCGGGTGAGTGCGAGCCGCTGATCCACGTTCCGGTCCGGCCGGCCGGTGGTGCCCCTGGTGCCCATCCTGGCGGGTCTCGGCCAGTGTCTACCTGATGTTGAACCTGCCACTCGAGACCTGGGTGCGATTCCTGGTCTGGATGGCGGTCGGCGTCGTCCTCTACTTCGCCTACGGCGCCCGCCACAGCCGGCTGGCGACGGATCCGGCGTACGCCGCGAGCACTGCCGACGACCGGAGCGCCGGCATGGCTGCCAGGTCGAGAATCTCGGGCCGGTCGGACGAGAAGACCTGAACGGATGAGAGGCCGGACTCAGCCCGTGACCCCGGCTCGGGCACAGATCTGGGCGATCCGGCGGCCGGACTCGCCGATCTTGGAGATGCTCTGGACGATCCCGGACGTGTCGCCGCCGGCGCCGGCGGTAGCGATGTCCCGAAAGACCTGGGCCACCTGACCGACCGCGGACCGGAGTTCGGCGTCATCGCTGCCGCGGACATCGGCGTCGAGTCGGTCGGCCAGGTCGCGGGCCGCTCGCAGGGTGCGGCCCGGGTCGCTGGTCGAGGGGACGACAGCCTTCGGTGCATCCCGCAGGTCGGCTTGGACCTTGGTGCAGGTGGCCTTGGTGCCCGGTTGGCCGGAGCTGCTGGAAGCACCGTTGCTCGGCTTCCCGGCCGCCCGAGGCGAGCCGTTCGACGAGCCACTACTGCAGCTGGCCAGCGTCAACGTCAGCGCGGCCAAGGGGATCACGGTCACTGTCAAGGTCCTGCGCACCTGCGTGCCTCCTGTTGCGGGTAAAGGACTGCCGGTCGCCCGTCCGCCCGCCGGCCGCACAGGGCGCGCGTGGGAATTATCCCGCCGAGGGGTACCTCAGCGGGCGAGGTGCGTTGCGATGAACGTCTCCACCGTCGCCGCGAAGGGCCCCGTCCCGTCGGCTCGCCGCGGGCCTGCCGGTCGACTCCATGCTGGCAGGGTGACACGCCAGGCCGAGGAGGATGTTCGTCGCCAGCACCCGTGACCTGTTAGAGACCAGGCTGCCACGAACGGACCGGAACGGCCGCGTCTGATCGTCGAGAGCTCAGCCCGTCACCGTGATGAGGGTACGGATCCCGTCGCCCTTCTGACCGGGCTTGCAGGCGACCGAGTACGAGCCGGCGGCCAGCTTGACCTTGAGGTCGCGGGTCAGGCCGGGACCGATGTCCTCCACCTCGCCGACCACCTTGTCGCCGTCGGCGTAGACGTAGACCTCGGTGGCGTCACTGCCCTTGTTGGTGACCGAGAAGGTGTGGGTACCGGCGTCCAGGCTGGTGCTGGACACCTCGCAGGTCGACTCGCTCGAGGTCACGGTCAGCTTGCTGGTGGAGCCCTTGGAGCCCTTGGAGCTCTTGGAACTTGCACAACCGGTGCCGGCCACCAGGAGCAGGAACAGCGAAAGGAGGGCAACAGGCCTGGCAGTGAGCATGCGGAACGGACCTCCGGGAGGGGTGGATCGGTTCGGGCTCGGTAGGGGCGGTCAGCGGGCCGGCGTACCCACCGCGGAGGACATCGGTGCAGGGGTGGACGCCGCCGGAGCCCGCTGCGCCGGCCGGAAGAACAGATAGAGGACCGGCACCAGGTAGCCGACGTGGGCGATCATCTGCAGCCAGGTCGAGTTCGGCGTGAAACCGAAGATGCCGTGCAGCAGGGCGCCGTACCAGGAGGACAACGGCACCGCGTCCCGGACGTCGAACGCCAGCGACCCGAGGCCGGGGAGCAGGCCGCCCTCCTGCAGGTCGTGAACGCCGTAGCCGAGTACGCCGGCCGCCACGATGACCAGTGCGCCACCGGTGACCTTGAAGAACGTGGCCAGGTTCAACGCGATGGAGCGCCGGTAGATCAGATAGCCGAGCACGACGGCGGTGGCCAGGCCCAGCGCGCCGCCGGTGATCGGGGCGGCGCTGCTGCCGGCAGCCTGGATCGCCGACCACAGGAATACCGCAGTCTCCAGGCCCTCGCGCCCCACGGCCAGGAACGCGGTGCCGGCGAGGGCGAGCGAGCCGACGCCGAGCGCGGTGTCCAGTCGGCCGTGCAGCTCTCCCTTGAGCGAGCGCGCGGTCCGGCGCATCCAGAAGATCATCCAGGTCACGAAGATGACCGCGATGATCGACATGACGCCGGCGAACGCCTCCTGCTGCTTGCCGGTGAGTGCGGAGCTGGTGAAGGTCAGCAGTGCGCCGACGGCCAGGCTCAACAGGACGGCGACGGCGACGCCGATCCACACCGGGAGTAGCTGGCGGCGGTGACCCGTCCGGACCAGGTAAGCCACCAGAATGCCGACCACGAGAGCGGCCTCCAGCCCCTCGCGCAGACCGATGACGAAGTTGCCGAGCACCGCCGCCCCTTGTGGTCCGTAGCCTTATTAGGGCAACCTAACCTCAGCCGAAGGGGCCGTCAACACCGCTGTCGCGGACGGCCGGGCCGGCTTCGGCCGGCTCGGCGGCCGCCCGGGTCAGCGCCGCCGTGATCTCGTTCTCGGTGAGCTGGATCTGCCAGCGCCGCACGCCGCGGGAGCGGAGGGCGGCCGCGACCGAAGTACGGTCCATGGGGATGGGAGGCGCCCAGGCGAGCTGGCGGACGGCGTCGGGGGCCACGAGGTTCTCGGCCGGGATCCGGTGGGTTTCGGCCAGAGCGGCGACGGCGGTCCGCACGGCCGCAAGCCGGGCCGCGGCCGCCGGGTCTCGCTCGACCCACCGGTTCGTGCCCGGTGGCCCGGCCGTGGCAGCGGAGGTCGGGGGGAGGGCGGAGTCGGCCAGCGCCCGCGCACGCGCCAGGGCGGCGAGCCAGGTGGCGGCGTGCCGGCGGGTGCCGCGGCCGCGGAAGGGCGCGAGCTCCAGCAGCGCCGCCGAGTCGGCCGGAGCTGCCAGCGCAGCGGCGATGACGGCAACATCCGGCAGCACCCGGCCCGGCGCCACGTTCCGGTCGCGGGCCAGCCCGTCCCTCGCCTGCCAGAGCTCGCGTACGGCGGCCAGTTGCCGCCGATTGCGGACCCGGTGGATACCTGCGGTGCGCCGCCATGGGTCGATCCGAGGGGCCGGGGGAGGCGCCGCGGCCACCGCCGCGAACTCCTCTCGCGCGTAGGCCAACTTCCCCTGTCGGTCCAGCTCCGCTTCGAGGGCGTCCCGCAGCTCGAGCAGAGCCTCGACGTCAAGCGCGGCGTAGCGCAGCCACGGCTCGGCCAGCGGCCGCTGCGACCAGTCACCCGACGAGTGCGCCTTCTCCAGGCGGTAGCCGAGGACCGACTCCACCATGGCACCGAGGCTTACCCGCGGGAAACCGGCCAGCCGCGCGGCGAGCTCGGTGTCGAAGAGGCTCCGGGGCACCAGCCCGAGCTCGGCCAGACAGGGCAGGTCCTGCCCGGCGGCGTGCAGCACCCACTCGGCGTCGGCGATGGCGGTCCCGAGGTCACTGAGGTCGGGACAGTGGACCGGATCGATCAGCGCCGTGCCGGCTCCGGCCCGCCGCAGCTGCACGAGGTAGGCCCGCTGGCCGTAGCGGTACCCGGAGGCCCGCTCGGCGTCGAGGGCCACCGGCCCGGTGCCGGCAGCCAGCGTCTCGACCATGGCCCGCAGGGCTGCGGCGGTCGCGATCACCGGTGGAACGCCATTGCGCAGTTCCAGCAGCGGGGCGACGTCCGGTTCGCCCGATGCCGCGGCCTCCTCGGCGGCGGCGATGGTGTCGGTCACACGATCATGGTACGACGGCGACCGCCGGCGGCGGGTTGGCGGCGGGTCAGCGGATCAGGCCGCTCCGCATCGCCAGCGCGACCATCTCGGCCCGGTCGCCCGTGCCGAGCTTGCGGGAGATCCGGGCGAGGTGACTCTTCACCGTCAGCGCGGACAGCCGGAGCTGCACGCCGACCTCCTTGTTCGACCGCCCTTCGGCCACCAGCTGGACGACTTCGATCTCCCGGCTGGAGAGCTCGACGGCGCCGTCGGCCTGTGCGTTGTTGCCGCGCAGGCCGGCTGCGAGCAGGGATGCGACCATCGGATCGGCGTACACCCCGCCGTCGAGCACCCGACGGACGCCGTCGGCCAGCACCAGCGGGCTGGCCGACTTCAGCAGGTAGCCCTGGGCACCGGCGACAAAGGCCGCCCGCACCGAGTAGGGATCGTCCGCGGCGGAGAGCACGACGACCCGCGGCCAGCCGTCCGCCCGTAGGTCGGCGAGCAGGTCCAGGCCGGAGCCGTCCGGCAGGCCCACGTCGAGGATGCACAGGTCGCGGGGGCCGCCGGCCCGGGCCCGGGCCCGGGCCTCGGCGATGCTGGCGGCCTCGACCACCGAGGCCGCGCCCATGGCCGTCAGCCGGCTGACCATCGACTCGCGCACCAGCGGATGGTCATCGACGACCATCGCCGTGAATCCCGGAGCGGTAGCGGCCGCAGCTGCGGCATTGCCATGAACGGCTAGCGTTGTCACAGGTTCCTCCACGACATCAGGTTCCGGAGCGTCATCCGCCGACGGCAGCCAGCCCGGCGGGCACGTTGAGAAATGCATCGGCGATCGGCCGGAGCCGCTGTAGCCGAGCCGACCGGACGGCCGGTCGCGGGGGTCCGTTCGGTTGGGGGCGATACGCCGTCCGGGTGATCGTGGCGGCGCAGGGTCAGCCGTGGGTCTGGTGAGCCGATAGGGCGAACGGAAGCGGTATTCGGCCGAACGCCCGTACCCCCAAGCGGGCGAACCCATCTCTGGACCGGGAGCCGCAACGTGCGACACGGCGGAGGGCGAAGCGCCGGCCGGCTCATGGCCGGCGGCGCGCTGCTGGTCGCGGTCCCGCTGCTCGTTGCCGGCTGGGGCCGGCCGCTGTGGTGGGCGCTCCCGGTGGCGGCCGTCGCGGCAACCCTGGCGGAGTTGACGGCTGGACCGATCGGCTCGGGCCCCGACTCGCGGTCGGTGTCCCTGATCGACGGCGTAGTGGCCGCGGGGCTCCTGCTCGCCCCCGGCGGCTGGCCGGTGCCGGCCGCGGTTGCCGGCCTGGTCGTGGCGCGGCGCCTACTGCACCAGCCGGTGCGCTGGGTCGAAGTCGCCCGGCTGGCCGCGGCGACCGCCACCGCCGCCGCCCTGACGGTCCGCCTCGGCGGCGGTGTCGGTGGTGTTGCCGCAGGCATGGCGGCGTACTGGCTGGTCGGTGCGCTTACGATCGTCCCCGGAGCATCGGTCCGGGTAGCCGGATGGCGCCCGCTGCCACCGGGGGTCACACCTACGGCGGTGCACACTGCCGCGGCAACGAGCCTCGGGCTGCTGGCCGCGGAGCTGGCGCTGCGCGCGCCGGCCGGCCTGATCGCGCTCGCCGTACCGGTGGTCTGGCTGGCGCTGAGTAACGACGTCCGCTCGATCGGCGGCGCCGAGAGCCGGCTCTTCGCCGAGCTGGCCCGGGGCCACCAGGTGGCCGGCGGGTCGCTGGACGTGTCCGCGCAGGCCGTCATCACCGCCGCCGGCCGACTGATTGCTGCCGGTGAGGTCGAGATGGTGCTGCTGGGGGCTGATGGCCCGGTCCGCTACGCCAGCAATGGTGGCGCCGTCAGTCGCCGCCGGGTGGAGGCTGACGCCTTCGACCAGCCCTGGGTGATCCGGGCCCTGGGCACCGGTGGGATCCGGACCGGTACGGCGGAGGGGCGCCCGTACTGCTCAGCCGTGGTCGGTAAGTTCGGCGATCTGACCGGCCCGCTCGCGGTGTTGGCGGTACGACGGCCGGCCGGCGCCCCGGGGTTCGGCCGCCGCGACGTCCGGCTGGTGCGGTTGCTGGTGCGCCAGGCGGAGTGCTGGCTTCCGAATGGCGGGCCCACGGCGGTTGCCGGGGCATTCGGTCCGCGCGGCGCGGTAGAGCTGGCCGAAGCGACCGAGGCGGGGGCGCACCCGAGCCACGACCTCACGCTTCTGCGCGACTCCGCTCGCCGGCTCAGCGCCCTGACCGGCGGGCCTGCCGACCCGGAGGCGGTGGGACAGATCGTCGAGGAGCTGCACTCGGTCGAGCGTGCGGTGGCCTCGCTTCTCGGCGCTCTGGCGATGACGACCGCACAGGAGCTCGCCGACCGCGCCGAGCTGAGCCAGGGCGACCCTTCGCCGGCGCAGCGGGCCGCCGAGGAGTGGACCACCACGGGTGTCCTGCGCGCCATGCAGATCGCGTCATGACCACGCCGGCCCGGTCGCGCTGGCCGGGCGTGCCGTTGGCAGCCCTGGTCGCCGCCGTAACGTCGCTGGCCTGCCTGTCAACGGTGGCAGTCGTTGCGGTCGGGCTGGCCGCGTCCGGGCGGCTCGAGCCGGCGGTTCGGCCGGTGCTCCTGCTCGCCGGGGCGGTGGGGTTGTTTCTCGGTGCGGGGACCGCGGTCGGCGCCGATTCGTTGGCGCAGGGGCTGCGGGAGCTGCGGGCCGACGCCGTACGCCGGCTCCGCGACCCAACTGCCCCGGTGCGGGCCGGCCGGGCGGCGCTGGAGCGGATCTCCCCGCACACCAGCGTCGAGGTGCTCGAGCTGGCGCGGACCCTCGAGGCGTTGCACGCGCGGGTGCGGGTCGCCGACGAGGTGGCCGAACGGCACCGGCGCAGCGCCGAGACCGCCAGCGCGGGGATGTTCGAGCTGCTCTCCGGTCTGGCGGCCGCCGAGGAGGGTGCGCGCGGCCAGCTCTCCGCCGAGCTGCACGACACCGTTGCGCAGAGCCTGATGCTGGCCCGCTCCCTGCTGTCCGTCCGGCATCCCCGGTCGGAGGAGATCGAGCAAGCCAGCGAGCTGGTCGCCGAGGCCGAGGAGCAGGTCCGGGCGCTGATGGCTCGGACCCGGCCAGCCGCGCTCCGGCAGGGAGACCTGGCCCTCGCGATCGAGTCGCTGAGCGACGACATGCTGGCCAGATACGGTCTGCGGGTGCGGGTTGACTGGCCGGCCGAGCCCCATCCGCTGCCTCTGTTCACCGCCGTCACGGTCTACCGGTTCTTCCAGGAGGCGCTGCTCAACGTGGTGAAGCACGCCGACGTCGACGAGGCGACTGCCACCCTGCACGTGGAGCCGAACGAGGTCGCGGCCACTCTGGCGGACCGCGGACCAGGGTTCGACCCCGAACAGGTGCGCCCGTACCGCGGCCGGCACGTGGGTCTCGGCTTGCTGCGGGAACGGGCCCGGTTGGCGGGAGGGTCGCTCGACGTGAGCTCGTGGCCCGGGGACGGGACCACGCTCACGTTGCGGCTTCCCCGTGGGGCGGCCGGTACGCCGGCGCCGTCGCTCCGGCGCACCGCGTAAGCGGGTCTCCCACCAGACGAGGCGCGGTCAACCTCATTGCCATAGACCGCCGCCGCTGCCGTGCAGTTGTCGGGTCGCAAGAGCGCTGGAACTGAGAATGTCAACCTGACTCCCGGCGGGGACGTCTAAGCGGACCCATGTCGGGGTCGCCGCTGCGCGGAGCGAATCCGTTGAGGTGTGGTCTGGTGCTGTGAGAGGGAGTGTTGGGTAGGCCGTTCGGCGTGCCGCTGATGGACCTACTTGCTGGGTCGTCCACCGAACCGCCAGCTGTGGATCTCGATGTCCCGGTAGAGGCCGGCCCGCGCGAAGGGGCTGCCTATCACCATGGTCCGGACTTCAGCCCGGCCCGCCATCTCCAGCAACATGGATGTGCCCAGCCAGTCGGCGCCGTTATCGGCGAGCAGTGGCCCGCAGAGGATGACGTGGTCGCGCAGGTCGGACCCGAGCAGGTAGTCGAGCTGGTCGGCGTGGAGCGCGTCCGGGCGCGAGCTAGCGTCAGGGATGCCGTGGCCGATGACGAGAAATCGTGGACCGCCGTGTCCGGCGAAGTCCCACATCGTTCGCCCTAGCGTGTTGCGCCAGCGGCGCACAAGCACGTCCTCGAATATGCCGGCCTCGAAGTAGGGCTCGCTGAACGCAAACGTGTGTGCGGCGGCTGCATCAGGGAGGTCGACGATGTGCATGCTGCCGGTCGTAGCGTCCTCGTCATCGTCTCGGAACGTCGGGCCCCGCGCGATCAGCGCGTCCGCGTACCTGTCCATGAACGACCAGTGATCTTCGGCCAAGTCCCAGCGCAGGCCGCCGGGGCCGGGTCTGTCGCGGCCATAGACGAAGTACTCCACGTCGTCCTCCTGTGTCGGCGCTTGCCACATAGGGCGGGCTCTGTGAAGGGTAGGAGACGCGGTCATCTGGGAGATCACATCGCCGCGACTCGCGTCCAGGCGAAGGTCACCTCGCGGGCGCCGAGGCCGACCAGTCCGGCTCCGCTTGCTGCGCAACCGTTCGTATAGGCCGTGGCTTGTTGGGCTTTGGTGTGAGCGAGTCGGTAGGACTTGGGTTCCGGTTTCGATGATGTGCCGTTGAAGTGAGTCGGTCGACGATCGCGGCGCAGAGGCGCGGGTCGATGGAGGTCTTGGTCCAGCCGCAAAAGGATTCGTTGGACCCGATCGCGATCGAGTTCTTCCTCGCGTTCGGTCAGCACCTGGAAGAGCATTTCGGCGCCGCGCCGGTCGAGTTCCATGTAGCCGAGCACCCACCGCTCGTTCTCCTCGCGGCGTCGATCCTTGCCGTGCAGCACCGCCGTCACCACGCTGGTCAGATTGGGCCTAGCGCGCTCGCGGCCGCGAGCGCGACCCGACCGCGATCCCGCCGGTCAGCCGGGACCGCCGGCCGGGCAGCGGCAGGACGCCCTGGGCCGGCGGTGGAAGGCCGGCCGCGGCGCAGAGCAGGTCCGACCATGCCGCGAGGTGAGCTCCCAGATCCTCGCCGACCGGCGACCAGGACGCTCGCAGCTCCAGCGCGGCGCTCGCCGGTCCGCCGGCCAACGCCCCGAAGCGTTCCGAGGCCACCCGGGTCACGGTGCCGGCGGCTGCCACGTGCTCGGCGCCACGGGCCCGGAGCGCATCCACCAGCCAGCTCCAACCGACCGCCGGCAGCAGCGGGTCGGCCGCCATCTCCGTGTCGGTGCCGGCCCGCACGTAGGCGACCAGCCGGGTGGTCGCCTCCCAGCCCTCCTGACCGACGGGGTCGTGCAGCGCGATCAGCCGGCCGTTGGCAAGCTCATCGCCGTCGCCAGCGGTGATCTCGGCGGTCAACGCGACGGCGTAGGGGGCCAGCCGACCGGGCGCCGGCGCCTCGTGCAGGACCACCTCCGGCCGTACCGGGGCCGCCCGCAGGCTAGCCACAGCCCGCCGGAAACCTTCCGGGAACTCGGCTGGCTCCTCATGAGCGGGCATGGGCGCAGCCTAGGCGGCGCGCAGTCCGGCGCCGGGCGGGCGCGCCGGTCGCTCTACTGTGGCGGCCATGCCGGCTCGTTCTCGCCTGTGTTGGCTGCCCGGCGGCCGGCGATGACGGCGCTGCTGTCGCTGCTGGCGAGCCTGCTCTGGGGTGGGGCGGACTTCCTGGGTGGCACGGTGAGCCGGCGGTTGGCGGCGTACACGGTCATCGGGGTCTCCCAGGCGTTCTCGCTCGTGATGCTGGTGCCGGTCGCGCTGGGTACCGGTGAACTGACGGCGGCCGGTGGCTATCTCGGCTGGGGGATCGCGGCCGGCCTCGTCGGGCTGGTGGCCCTCGGCGCCTTCTACACCGCGCTGGCCGAAGGCACCATGGGAGTCGTCGCCCCGATCGCCGCGACCGGAGTGGCGCTCCCGGTCGCGGTCGGGCTCGCCGCGGGTGACTCACCGAGTTTGGGTCAGCTGCTGGGCCTGGTGATCGCGGTGCTCGGTGTCCTGCTCAGCAGCGGACCGGAACTGCGCTCGGCCGGCCGGTCGGCGGGTCGGCCGATGCTGCTGGCCGCAGTTGCGGCGCTCGGCTTCGGTGCGGTGATCGTCCTGGTCGCTCACGGCAGCCGCAGCAGCGTGGTGATGACGCTGCTGACCATGCGCACGGTGACGGTGGTCGCGCTGCTGATCCTTGCCGGCGCCAGGCGGCAGCGGCCAGCGGTGGCCCGGGGGGACCTTCCGGTGCTGGCGGCGATCGGGGCCGGTGACGTCGCCGCCAACGCCTGCTACGCCGTCGCGTCGCGTACCGGCCTGCTGAGCATCGTCGCGGTGCTCGCCTCCCTCTATCCGGCAGTAACCGCGATGCTTGCCCACCGGGTACTTCATGAACGCCTCAGCCGCGCGCAGACGGTTGGCGTGATCGGGGCTCTCGGCGGCGTGGCGCTGATCGCCGCGGGCGGTGGAACCGGCTGAGGCCGGGGCAGACGACCGCGGTCGTCGGTCCGCGGTTCGCGGTTCGGCTAAGCGACGGCGGCCGCCGGAACCGTATCGAACACCCCCAACAGCAGGGCGGCTCCGCAATCGACGCAGATCCACTCGGGGCAGTCCAGGTCGTGCTGGTCCCCGCAGGGCGGCTGCTCGAACCGCCGCTCCTCGGAGCAGATCAGGCAGTGGCGCATCACGACGGTCATGGCAGGCACCTCTAGGGTCGGCGACTTCGGACAGCGCTGAGGCTGGCACCAGGCTCGGACAGTTTCCGTCGGCCCCGGCCGCTGGCGGGTCGGTGCGGAGAGCAGTCGGCTCGACGGCTCGTGCGACGATCGGCTCGTGACCGCGCCCGGCCGTCCCGAGGACGGCGTCTTCCTGCGGGCGTGCCGCCGGCAGCCCGTGCCGTATCCGCCGGTGTGGTTCATGCGTCAGGCGGGCCGCGCGCTGCCCGAGTACCGGCGGCTTCGCGAAGGTGTCGGGATGCTCGAGGCCTGCATGCGGCCGGATCTCGTCGTCGAGATCACCCTGCAGCCGGTACGCCGCTACCGGACCGACGCCGCGATCCTGTTCAGCGACATCGTCGTACCGCTCAAGGCCATCGGCGTCGACCTCGACATCGAGCCAGGCGTCGGCCCGGTGATCGCCGGCCCGATCCGCGCCGAGGCCGACCTGGCGCAACTGCGTCCACTGCAGCCCGATGACGTCGGTTACGTCACCGAGGCGGTCACCGCGCTGGCAGCCGGGCTCGGCGGTATCCCGCTGATCGGCTTCGCGGGCGCGCCGTTCACGCTGGCCAGCTATCTCGTCGAGGGCGGACCGTCGAAGAACCACGAGCGCACCAAGGCGATGATGTACGGCGCACCGCAACTCTGGCACGCCCTGCTCGACCGGCTTGCCGGCATCGCGCTGGCGTTCCTCCGGGTGCAGGTGGCGGCCGGCGCCCGCGCCGTACAGCTGTTCGACTCATGGGCCGGTGCGCTCTCCGCGGCGGACTACCGCGACCTGGTGGCGCCCCACAGCGCGAAGGTGTTGGCCGGGTTGGCGGACCTCGGCGTACCGCGAATCCACTTCGGCGTCGGCACCGGCGAGCTGCTCGCGCTGATGGGCGAGGCGGGAGCGGACGTTGTCGGGGTCGACTGGCGGGTACCGCTGGACGAGGCGGCCAAGCGGGTGGGCCCCGGCCGCGCGTTGCAGGGGAACCTGGACCCGGCTGTGCTGTTCGCTCCCTGGGACGTCGTGGCGGCGAAGACCCTCGACGTGGTGCAGCGCGGCCGGGCCGCGGAGGGTCACGTCTTCAACCTCGGCCACGGGGTGCTACCCGACACCGACCCGGATGTGCTGACCAGGGTGGTCGAGCTGGTACACACCGGCCCGACGTCGTGCCCCGCCGTCACGGCATGACATCAGTGGCTGGCCTGGCCGCTCGCCGGCGGCCCGTCAGCAGCCGGCGCAGCGGTACGCCGACCACGAGAACCAAGACCCCGAGGAGAACGGCGAACGGGAGCAGCGCGCCGAGCACGGTCAAACTGGCTTGCAGTGCCTCGACGAAGTTGTGCCAACCGGCACCCAGGCCGGCGAGGAAACCACGCGTTTCGGATGCACGGGTCGTGGCGACGGCGGGGGAGACCAACCGGAGCGTGATGGTGGACAGCGACACCTGGGCGTCCAGGGCTCGTTGCCGACCCTGCAATGACTCCAGGTCGGCCTCCCGCTTGGTCAGCTCCGACTCGACGGCCACCACCTCGCCGATGGTCCGGGCCTGTGCGAGTAGCGTCCGCACCCGAGCCACGCTGGCCTGTTGCGCCAGCAGACGGGCGGCGACATCGACGACCTCGTCGGTAACATCCTCGGCGTGCTGGTTGCGCCCCAGCGTCGTACCCAGGGCGGCGAGCGAACGCAGAACCGTGGGGAACGACCGTGGTGGAATCTTCAGCACGATCATTGCCGACCTGGCGTCGTCGCCCGAGGGGCTCACGCCGGTGTCGGAGGAGAAGACATAGCCACCGGCGCCGGTCGCGATCGTCGCGGCCTTGTCGACCGCGGCCGATACGTCTCCTGCCCGGACGGTGAGGTCGGCCGTGTAGACGATGGAGCGGTCCGCCAACGGCGGCCGGGCCAACGGCGGCAGCGCTCGCGGGGGGCTGGCCGCGGCGGCACCTGCCCGGCCGGCCACGGCGGCACCTGCTCGGCCGGCGGCGGTGGCATCGCCTGCCTTCACCGCTGAGCCGGCGCTGCTGGCGTTCCCCGAAGAACCCGAGCAGCCCGCAACCGAGAGGCACACGATCGCCGCCGCCACCAACATCCCATCGCGCTGCCGGATCCACATGGCTGCATCCACGGTCGATCGGGTCTGGTTGGCGATGAGACGGGGCCGGTACGGGCTGAGTTCCGGTCCGGTCGTCACGATCACGTCACGCCCTCGCACGCGGTATCGGGTCGCCGGCCATGCCAGCGGGCCAGCTGACGTGATCAAGGCGTCCGGGGCGACAGCGCCGACGCGTGTCAGGCTTCGCGGCGTGGCAGCGCCGCAGGGGCCCCATGTCGTCGTCGTCGGCGCCGGCATCAGTGGGCTGGCTGCCGCCCTGGCTCTGCGCCGCGGCGGACCAGCTGGCCTGCGCATCACCGTGTTGGAGGCGTCGCCCGGGCTCGGCGGCAAGCTGCGCACGTCTGAGGTCGCCGGCGTACCGGTTGACGAAGGGGCGGAAGCCTTCTTGGCCCGCCGGCCGGAGGCGACGCTGCTGGCCGGCTCCGTGGAGCTGGCGGACGAGCTGGTGTCGCCCGTGACCACCGCCGCCAGCGTCTGGACCCGCGGTCGGCTACGACCGCTGCCGACCGGCACCCTGCTCGGCGTACCGACGGATGTGGCGGCGGTTGCGCGGTCCGGCGTGCTCACCCGGCGCGGCGCCGCCCGACTCCCTCTCGACCGCCTGCTGCCCGGCCGTCCCGTGCCGGGCGACGTGGCGGTCGGCCGGTACGTCGGAAACCGGCTCGGCCGGGAGGTGGTGGACCGGCTGGTCGATCCGCTGCTCGGCGGCGTGTACGCCGGCCGCGCCGACCTGTTGTCGCTCGACGCCACCATCCCGGCGCTGACAGCGGTCGCCCGCCGTGGCGGGTCGCTCCTGCGCGGCGCCAGGGCCGCGGGGGGACCGGCCGCACCGGGCCTGGCTGGACCGGTCTTCTCGACCCTGCCGGGCGGGCTGGGCCGTCTCGCGACTGCCGTCGCGACGGCGAGCGGCGCCGCCGTACGCCTGGACACCACGGTCCGCGAACTGACCCGAGGGCCGGCCGGCGAGTGGGTGATCACCCTCGGCGCGCCCGGCGCGACCGGCGCCCCTGAGCGGCTGCGGGCCGACGCCGTCGTCCTCGCCGTACCCGCGGCGCCGGCCGCCCGGCTGCTCGGGCCGGTCATGCCGGCCGCGGCCGCCGAGCTGGCAGCCATCGACTACGCGAGCGTGGCCATCGTCACGCTGGCCTACGCCGGCGTACCGGCGCCGCGAGGGAGTGGCTTCCTGGTGCCGGCGATCGACGGGCGGCTCACCAAGGCGGCCACCTTCGCCACCGCCAAGTGGGCACACCTCGCCGCGGCCGCCCCCGGCTTCGCCATCGTGCGTTGCTCGGTCGGCCGGTACGGCGACGCGGCCGACCTGCAGCGTGACGACGCAGAGCTGGTGACGACCGTGGCCGCCGAGCTCCGCGAAGCGGTCGGCCTGGCCGCGCGGCCGGTGGAGTCGCGGGTCACCCGCTGGGGCGGAGCGCTGCCGCAGTACACCGTCGGCCACCTCGACCGGGTAACCAGGATCCGTTCCGCGGTCGACGCCGAACGCGGGCTCGCGGTCTGCGGGGCGGCGTACGACGGTGTCGGCATCCCGGCCTGCATCGGGTCGGCGCAGCGAGCGGCCCGGGAGATCCTGCGGTGGCTCTCGCCGGAGGGAACGGAAACCAAGCGGGGCCAGGACCCCGCGAAGTTTCCGTGAGCGTCACAATGGGGGCATGACCACCCCGGCAAGCCCGCGGAAGAGCGCCCGGCAGCTCAACGACGAACTGCTCTACACGATGTACGCCGTCTTCCGGGTCCGGACCGGCGGCGAGCGACTTGCCGACGACGCCCGCGAGAGCGCAACCGCCGAGGTCGACGCGCTGCTCGAGCAGGCGCTGGCGAAGGACGTCTACACCCGGGGCAGCTACGACATCGCCGGGTTCCGGGCCGATGCCGACCTGATGTTCTGGTGGACGGCACCGAGCTCGGAGGACCTCCAGGAGGTCTACTCGCGGTTCCGCGCCACCGCGCTCGGCCGCGCGACCGAGCCGGCCTGGTCGGCGATGGGTCTGCACCGGCCGGCGGAGTTCAACCGCAGCCACATCCCGGCGTACGTTCGGCGGGAGGACCCACGGGCCTACGTCTGCGTCTACCCGTTCGTGCGCTCGCTGGAGTGGTACCTGCTCGATCCGGCCGAGCGGCGGGCGATGCTGGCCGAGCACGGGCAGCTGGCGCGGGAGTACGAGGACGTCCGGGCCAACACCGTGGCCTGCTTCGGGCTGAACGACTACGAATGGCTGCTCGCCTTCGAGGCCGACGAGCTGCACCGGATCATCGATTTGATGCGCCACCTCCGTGGGGCGGCGGCCCGCCGGCACACCCGGGTCGAGGTGCCGTTCTACACCGGCCGGCGAAAGCCGCTGGCCGAGATCGTCACTGCGCTGCCGTAGTGCCTGCTGCCGTAGTGCCCTCCGGCGCGAAGTCCAGCGCCGCGGAGTTCATGCAGTACCGCTGGCCGGTGGGGCCGGGGCCATCGTCGAAGACGTGCCCGAGGTGCCCGCCGCAGCGTCGGCAGCGGACCTCGGTACGCCGCATGAACAGGCCGCGGTCCTCGACCAGCTCAACCGCCGCCAGCGACGCGGGTTCGGTGAAGCTCGGCCAGCCGCTGCCCGAGTGGTACTTGGTGTCGGAGCTGAACAGCTCGGTGCCGCAACCGACGCACCGGTAAACGCCCGGCTCGTCGAGGTCGTTGTAGGCGCCGGTGAACGCGCGCTCGGTGCCGGCCTGGCGCAGCACGTTGTACTGCTCCGGGGTGAGGCGCTCGCGCCACTCGGCCTCGGTCTTGGGCATCTCGGTCTCGGAGATATCAGTCATGTCTCCAGGGGACCACGCCGCGTCGCCCGCGCGCGACCCCGGTCGGCATTACGAAGCGGCAACCTCGATCGCCGCGGCCAGCCGGTCGGCCGCCGACGGGTCGCGGTCGAGGAACAGCGACGGCTCGGTGAGCTCGAGCTCGAGGAGCAGCGGTACGCCGTCAGCGCCCGGCACCAGATCGACCCGGGCGTAGAGCAGTTGGTGCCGCCCGCCCGGGACAGCGTCCAGCACCGCATCGGCCAGCGACCGTTCGGCCGCCGCGGGCTCCCGGCGCCGGATCTCCTCCTCGGCGTACGGGCCGGCCGGGAACTCGCCGCCCAGCCGCAGCAGCGGCCCCTTGCGGATCGCGTGGCTGTAGTTCCCGCTGACGTAGAGCAGGGCCGTCTCACCGGCGCGGTCGACGGCGGCGAGGTACGGCTGGACCATCACGGTCCGGCCGGCTCCTTGCAGCCGGGCCACGTGCTGCGGTGCCGCGGGATCGTCCGCGGCGTAGCGGGCGGTGTCCTTGGCGCCGGCGGAGATCGCCGGCTTGACGACGTACTCCCCGGTCGTCGGCAGGGTCACTCGGTCCACCGGCTCCAGCCAGGTGGTCGTGATCACGGGCAGGCCGGCCGCGGCCAGGTCCCGCAGGTAGCGCTTGTCGGTGTTCCAGCGGATCAACGGCGCCGGGTTCGCGAGCCGGGTCCGGGCCGCGACCGACTCCGCCCAGTCGACGAAGACATCCCGCCGCGGGGCGTAGTCCCATGTGGAGCGGATCACCACCAGGTCGTACGCCGACCAGTCGACATCGGGGTCGTCCCAGACCATCGGCTGCGCGACAACTCCCCGCCGGTGCAGCGCCGCGAGGAGCAGCTGCCCGTCGTCGGGGTCGAGGCGTGGGAACGCGGCCGCAGTGGCCAGGGCGACCCGGGGACGGCGGCGCACCGGGCCAGCCTACGGGCGGAGCGGCCAACCGTCGGGCCGAGCGGGTAGCGTCCGATCATGCCGTCGCCGTACGTCGAGCTCGAGGTCGGCCCGCACGTCATCAAGGTCACCAACCCCGACAAGGTCTACTTCTCGACCCGCGGCGAGACCAAGCTGGACCTCGTCAAGTACTACCTCGCGGTCGCGGACGGCGTGGTCCGGGGGCTGTACGAGCGGCCGACCGTGCTCAAGCGGCATCCCGACGGCGCCGAGGGCGAGGCGATCTACCAGAAGCGGGTGCCCGAGCACCGGCCGGACTGGATGCAGACCGCGCTAGTCACCTTCCCGTCCGGCCGGCACGCCTACGAGCTGTGCCCGGTCGATGTCGCGCACGTCGCCTGGGCCGCCAACCTGGGCACGCTGGACTTCCACCCATGGCCGTCCCGGCGGGCCGACACCGAGCACCCCGACGAGCTGCGCATCGACCTCGACCCGCAGCCCGGCACCGCGCTGGCCCAGGCCAAGCCGGTGGCCGCCGAGGTGCACCGGCTGCTCGACGAGCTCGGCTACACCGGCTGGCCCAAGACCTCGGGCAACCGGGGAATCCACGTCTACGTCCGGATCGAGCCGCGCTGGACCTTCACCGAGGTACGCCGGGCCGCGCTCGCGTTCGCCCGCGAGGTCGAGCGCCGGATGCCCGAGCAGGTAACCACGGCGTGGTGGAAGGAACAGCGCGGCACGAAGGTCTTCCTCGACTACAACCAGAACGCGCGGGACCGCACCATCGCCTCGGCGTACAGCGTGCGGGCGAAGCCGTGGGCGCCGGTTTCCGCGCCGGTGACCTGGGCGGAGCTGCCGGACGTCGAGTCGCAGGACCTCACCATCGCGACGATGCCGGCCAGGTACGCCGAGCTCGGTGACCTGCATGCCGGCATCGACGCGGTGGCGTACTCGCTCGAACCGTTGCTCGAGCGGGCCGACCGGGACGAGCGGGACCGCGGCCTGGGCGACGCGCCGTACCCCCCGCAGTTCCCGAAGATGGAGGGCGAGCCCAAGCGGGTGCAGCCGAGCCGCGCCAAGCGCCCCCCGTCCGAAGGTCAGCCCAGCATGTCGGACAGGTCGTAGGCGACCGGCCGCTCGAGCTGGGCGTAGGTGCAGGTGAGTGGATCGCGGTCCGGTCGCCACCTACGGAACTGCGCGGTGTGCCGGAACCGCGGCCCCTCCATGTGGTCGTAGGCCACCTCGACGACCAGCTCCGGCCGGAGCGGTTGCCAGGACATGTCCTTCTTGGCGTTCCAGCGGCTGGGCTCGCCCCCGGGGATCCTGGTCGGGTCGCCGCCGGACCACGGGTGGCCGGCCAGGTCGTCGACCCGGTACGCCGCCAGCTCGTCGAGCAGCTCGGCCCGACGGCGCATCGAGAACGAGGCCGCCACGCCGACGTGGTGCAGGGAGCCGGCGTCGTCGTACAGCCCGAGCAGCAGCGAACCGACCACCGGGCCGCTCTTGTGCCAGCGGAAGCCGGCCACTACGCAGTCCGCCGTACGGGCGTGCTTGATCTTGAGCATCACCCGGGCGTCGGGGGAGTAGGGCAGCCGGGCCGGCTTGGCGACCAGGCCGTCCAGCCCGGCTCCCTCGAAGGTCGAGAACCAGTCCTGGGCGGTGTCGTAGGAGTCGGTGATCGGCGTGAGGTGTACCGGCGGCCCGGACCGGGCGAGCGCGGACTCGAGCGCCGTACGCCGTTCCGCGAACCCCCGGTTCACCAGCGACTCGTCGCCGAGCGCCAGCAGGTCAAAGGCGATGAACGACGCGGGCGTCTCCGTGGCGAGCCGGCGGACCCGGGAGTCGGCCGGATGGATCCGCTGCAGGAGCGCCTCGAAGTCCAGGACCGCGCCGGCCGCGATCACGATCTCACCGTCCACGACGCAGCGTTCCGGCAGCTGGGCGCGGGCGGCCGCCACGACGTCGGGGAAGTACCGGGTCAGTGGCCGCTCGTTGCGACTGCCGAGCTCGACCTCCTCCCCGTCACGGAAGACGATGCAGCGGAAGCCGTCCCACTTCGGCTCGTAGAGCAACCCACCGTCGACGGAGTCCGGACGCGGAATATCCGCGATCGCCTTGGCCAGCATGGGCTTCACCGGCGGCATCACGGGCAGCTGCACGGCAAGATGCTGCCATGACCGCTGCCGGGCAACTGCGCCCGAGCGGGCGCGATCGCCTGCGCCGGGCGTCGCCGTACCTGTTGGCCGGGCTGCTGACGGTCTCCGGCGTGGCGCACTTCGCGGCGACCGACGCCTACGCCGCGATCGTGCCGCGCGCGCTACCGGCGCATCGGACGCTGGTCTACCTGAGTGGGCTGGCCGAGCTGGGGTGTGCGGCCGGCCTCGTCGCGCCGCGGACGCGCCGGGCAGCCGGCTGGGCTACCGCCGGGCTGTTCGTCGTGGTGTTCCCGGCCAACGTCTCGATGGCGCTGGATCGGGGTGGCCACTCCCCGGCGTACGCCGCTCTGGTGCTGGCGCGAGTCCCGCTGCAGCTGCCATTGATCTGGTGGGCCGTCGCCATCGGTCGCCACCGCGCCGCTGCCGGCGAGGTGCCAGGCTGTGGAGAGTTGGTGGGTTGATCGTTGCTTAGAAGGCGCGGGTGCCGTTGGGCGTACCGAGGCCGGTCGGGCCGTCGTAGCCGGGCATACCCGTGCACAGGTAGCCGCCGCAGGAGCCGTTCTTACCGCCGGTGACGTCGAAGAGCGCGCCGCGGTGGCGATACGGGTAGGAGGCGTAGGTGACCGAAGCGGCATTGCCGGCCAGTGCATAGACGCCGGCGATGATCGGTGCGGACACAGAGGTACCGCCGTAAACGCTCCAGCCACTGGTGCCGTAGGTGTTGTAGACGGCCACGCCGGTGTCGGGATCGGCGACCGCACTGACGTCGGCCACGGTGCGTTTGGAGCAAAGGTCGTCACGTTGCCAGGCCGGCTTCGGGTTGTGCCTAGAGCAGCCGCTGCCGCTCCCCGACCACACCGACTCGGTCCAGAGCCGGGCGTTGCTGGCCCGGGTGAGACTGGTGCCGCCGACCGCGGTGACGTAGCGGCTGGACGCCGGGTAGCTCAGCCCGTAGCCGCTGTCGCCGGCGCTGGCGGTGATGACGTGACCCGGATGGTTGTAGTACGTGCCGAACTGCGCGTCAGAGAGGTCACCACTGCTGCCGTAACTGTTGTTGATGACCTGGGCGCCCAATCGAGCCGCGGTGTCCACCGCCCTCCCAAGGCTGCCGAGTGAGGCGGTGTTGGCCTCGACCAGCAGGAGCTTGCAGTTGGGGCAGATGGCCGAGGCCATGTCGAGGTCCAGGGAGATCTCCTGCGCCCAGCCGGTGTCGGGCGGCGGGTAGTTCGCCCTGACGCCCGCCTGGTTGACTTTGCTGAAACAGCCGTTGCTCGAGCTGCAGGGCTTGAGCCCGAACTTCGCCCGGTAGACCGCCAGATCCGATTCGGCCCTGGGGTGGTCGTAGGCGGCCACGATCGCGATCGTCTGGCCGGCACCACCAGTGGCCGACGGCAGTTTGTAGGCGCTCTGCAGGTCGCCCGGCCCGTAGCCGGCCGGCCCACCCGAGGCCCCGGGAGATCGTACGTCGATCCGCCGGGCCGCCAGGCAGGCCGCCTCACCCGGCGCCGGCGAGGCGCATGCCTTGGCTACTGGCGCGTCAGCGGTCCGGCCGGGGGCCGGCGCGGTGCCGGCGGACGCGGCCGCCGCTCCGATCGGCGCAATCAGGAGCACGGCCACCGCGACGGTGGCCAACAGGGGACGGGGCAAGGTAGGCCCTTCGCATTCGGCGGTATTCACAGCATCGGCAACGCCCGAGGCGCTGTCCAGCTCTTGGCTGCGGCCGTTCGGGTGGTATTTGGCCTCGGCCGGATGTTGTACCGGCCGGTGACAAGCGGCTGGTGCCGAAGGGGGAATCGTGGCCCTATCGGCGCCGGACGAGACGGGCCGCGGCCGGAATCCTTCGGGCCGCGTCGGTCAGCCGGCGTACCGGTGTCGACCGGGGGCGCAGCACGGCGGTCGGCAGCCCAGCGCCGGTAGCGATCCCGCCGAGCGCCTCGAGCAGCGCCGAACCGGCGTCGTGCGCCGGGGTCCACCCCAGCTCGGAGCGGGCTCGCGCGGTGTCGAGCAGCGGTACGCCGAGTGCCAGGTCGAGCCAGCCGGGGTCCGTCGGCTGAAGGTGCAGCCGCCAGCTCCAGTCGACGGCGGATCGCAGCAAACCGGCGGGCAGCGGCACCGGTCGGGCCCCCAGCAGCTCGGCCAGCGACGCAGGGTCGAGGACGGGTTCGGCCGCCAGGTTGATCGGTCCGGACAGGTCGGCGGCGATCGCGAGCTGGTACGCGCCGGCCACGTCGTCACTGTGCACGCCTTGGAGCCGCAGTCGGTCCAGGTCCGGCACGAGCGGCAACAGCCGCGGCTGCACCAGTGCGCCCGGGACCAGCCGACCGAGGAAGTATCGGGCCAGCGCGCTGCCGGCGTCGCCGGAAAGGATCAGCGCCTTGCGCATCCGGACCACCCGCAGGCTCGGCTGCTCCCGCTCCAACCGGTCGAGCATCCGCTCTGCCGCCACCTTGTGCCGCGAGTAGACCGAGCTGGCGATGCCCTCCGTGGGCCATGACTCGTCGACGTACCGGTCCTTGGGTCCGGGGGAGTAGGCACCGACCGAGGAGGCATGCACCAGGCCCGGTACGCCGGCCGCCACCACCGCGTCGATCACCTGCCGGGTGCCGTCGACGTTCGTGGCATACATCACCTGCGGCCGGTGGCTCGGCTGCAGCAGCCACGCGAGGTGGACCACGACATCGGCACCGACGAGAGCCGGCCGCAGCCGTTCCGGCGCGTCGGCCGCGCCCAGCTCGCAGGCGACCCACTCCACCGACTCGGTGCCGGCCGGGCCGGTGCCCTCGGCCGGGGGTCGGCGTGCAACGCCCACGACGCCCGCTATCGCCGGGTCGGCGCACAGCCGGCGGAGCAGCGGGATACCGACGTTGCCGGTCGCACCGGTCACCACGACGCGCATGGACGTCGGCCTGCCCGCCGCCGGGAGTCGCAACCGGGTGAGGAGGTGGCTTCCCGGGTAGCGACACCGGAACCACCTCCGGGTCGGCAGGGGAGCGACATGAAGTCCAGCGGCACGAGCGTGCGGAAGCTACTGCGGGCACCATCGGGGCCGGTTGCCCTGACCGACTACGACGCCGGGGGTTCTCCCGGCGCGCCGGGCCGGAAGAAGCGGACGAGGTCCTCGCTGGCGGTGGCCGGTCCGAGGTTGGCCGGGCTGCAGGAGCGGCTGTACGCCGAAGGCCACGTGGCCGAGGGGGAGCCGAGCCGGCGTCGGCTGCTCCTGGTCCTGCAGGGCATGGACACCAGCGGCAAGGACGGGACGATCAAGCACGTCCTGGGTGCGGTGAACCCGCTGGGCTGCTCCATCGCTTCGTTCAAGAAGCCGACCGCCGCCGAGCTGCGGCACCACTTCCTCTGGCGGATCCGTCAGCAGCTGCCGGCAGCCGGCATGATCGGCATCTTCAACCGCTCGCACTACGAGGACGTGCTGATCGCCCGCGTGCACGGGCTGGCCCGGGCCGCGGTCATCGAGAAGCGGTACGGCGAGATCAACGACTTCGAGCAGGAGCTGGTCGCGGACGGGATCACCCTGGTCAAGGTCTTCTTGCACATCTCACCCGAAGAACAGCGGGAACGGCTGCTCGCCCGGCTGGCAGACCCGGCCAAGCACTGGAAGTTCAACCCCGCGGACCTCGCCGAGCGCAAGCTCTGGCCGGACTACCAGACGGCGTACGAGATCGCCCTGGAGCGGTGCAGCACCGCCGATGCCCCGTGGTACGTCGTACCGGCCGACCACAAGTGGTATCGGGACTGGGCGATCACCGCTCTGCTGACCGAGACGCTCGAGGAGATGAACCCCAGCTATCCGCAGCCCGACCTCGATGTGCCGGGGCTGACCAAGGAGCTGGCGCAGCTCGACCCCTCAGTAGGCGCGGCGCAGGACGAGTAGGGACCGCGCGGCGACGTCGAGGCTCGTGCCGGCCTTGGTCAGCTCGTCCCGGTCGACCAGCGGTGCGGCGGTGTCGAGCGCCACCGACCAGCTGTCGGCGTACTCCGAACCCGGCAGCGTGAAGGCGATCGGGTCCGGGTGGGCATTGAACAGCAGCAGGAACGAGTCGTCGACGACCGGCCCGCCGCGGGCGTCGTGGTCGGGAATCCCCTGGCCGTTGAGGAAGACGCCGAGTGAGCTGGTCATAGCGACGTTCCAGTCCTGACCGGACATCTCCTCACCGCCGGGGGTGAACCAGGCGATGTCGAACACCCCGTCGGTACGGCGTACGGGGGCGCCTTGGAAGAACCGGCGGCGGCGGAAGACCGGGTGCTCGCGCCGCAGCTTGGAGACCTTTGCGGCGAACTGCATCAGCGCCCAGTTGCCCCGGACGCCGGCCCAGTCCAGCCAGGACGTGGGGTTGTCCTGGCAGTAGGCGTTGTTGTTACCGCCCTGGGTGCGGCCGAGCTCGTCGCCGTGCAGCAGCATCGGCACGCCCTGGGACAGGAAGAGAGTGGCGAGGAAGTTGCGCTTCTGCTGCTCGCGCAGCGCGACGACCTCGAGCTCGTCGGTCGGCCCTTCCACGCCGCAGTTCCACGACCGGTTGTGGCTCTCGCCGTCCCGGTTGCTCTCGCCGTTGGCCTCGTTGTGCTTGGCGTCGTAGGAGACCAGGTCGTGCAACGTGAAGCCGTCGTGCGCGGTGACGAAGTTGATCGACGCGAACGGGCGCCGGCCACGGAAGCCGTACAGGTCCGAGGAACCCGTCAGCCGGCTGGCGAACTCCGCCATCGTCGCCGGCTGCCCGCGCCAGAAGTCCCGCACGGTGTCGCGGTAGCGGCCGTTCCACTCGCTCCACAGCGGCGGGAAGTTGCCGACCTGGTAGCCACCCTCGCCGACGTCCCACGGCTCGGCGATCAGCTTCACCTGGCTGACCACCGGGTCCTGCTGCACCAGGTCGAAGAACGCCGACAGCCGGTCGACGTCGTGCAGCTCACGCGCCAGGGTGGAGGCCAGGTCGAACCGGAACCCGTCGACGTGCATCTCCAGCACCCAGTACCGCAGTGAATCCATGATCAGCTGCAGCGTGTGCGGCTGGCGGACGTTGAGCGTGTTCCCGGTTCCGGTGTAGTCCGTGTAGTGCGCCTCGTCGCCCTCGACCAGCCGGTAGTACGACGGGTTGTCGATGCCTCGGAAGGACAGCGTCGGGCCGCGGTGGTCGCCCTCGGCGGTGTGGTTGTAGACCACGTCGAGGATGACCTCGATGCCGGCCTTGTGCAGGTCACGCACCAGCGCTTTGAACTCCTGGACCTGAGAGCCGGTCTGTCCGGTGGCGGCGTAGGCGTTGTGCGGCGCGAGGAAGCCGATCGTGTTGTAGCCCCAGTAGTTGGACAGTCCCCGCTGCTGCAGCGCGTGGTCCTGGACGAACTGGTGCACCGGCATCAGCTCGACGGCGGTGACGCCGAGCCTGCGGAAGTGTTCGATCATCACCGGATGCGAGACGCCGGCGTACGTGCCTCGCAGGTCGGCCGGGATCTCGGGGTGGTTCAACGTGAGCCCACGGACGTGTGCCTCGTAGATGACGCTCTCGTTGTACGGCGTACGCGGCTGGCGGTCGGAGTTCCAGTCGAAGTACGGGTTGATGACGGCCGCCTTCATCATGTGCGGTGCGCTGTCCAGCTCGTTGGGGCCGTCCTTGGCGTCGAAGCGGTAACCGAACAGCGACTCGTGCCAGTCGATCGCGCCCTCGACCGCCTTGGCGTACGGGTCGAGCAGCAGCTTGGCCGGGTTGCAGCGCAGGCCGCGGGGTGGGTCGTACGGGCCGTGCACGCGGTAGCCGTAGCGCTGGCCCGGCCCGACGCCGGGCAGGTAGCCGTGCCAGACGAGGGCGTCCATCTCGGGGAGCTCGACACGGGTCTCGGTCCCGTCGGTGTCGAACAGGCACAGCTCGACCGCCTCGGCCACCGCCGAGAACAGCGCGAAGTTGGTGCCGGTGCCGTCGTACGTCGCGCCCAAGGGGTACGCCGTGCCCGGCCAGACGGTCATTGATGCAGGCTAACCGGCCGGTAGGTGAGCTATGGGCCAGCTCAGAACCCGATCAGCCGCCGCCGCTCTGATCGAGGCCGAGCAGCTGCGGGGCACCGGGAATGGTGCGACCGCTGGGCCAGCCGAGTGGCGGGTTGCCGCCCGGTGTGGCGAGGAAGCTGTAGCTGCGGCCGTCGAGGCTCGCCCGCAGGAAGACGGGACCGTCGTTGACAAAGACGATGCCCGACGCTAGGTGGACGCCGGCGCTGCCGGGGACCATCAGCGGAGAACCGAAGCCGTTGCCGCTGGTGTTCTGCCCGAAGATGCGGATGAGCAGCGAGGTGCCCACGACCCCATCCAGCGTGCGGGCCGGGACCAGCAGATCGCCTGCGGCGGAGATCGTCGCGCTGCCCGCCACGAAGGTCACGCCCGGCGGCGCGTCTAGGGCTGCGCCGTCCACATGCAGCCGGCACGGGGGACCGCTCAGCGCCAGTCGGGGGCAGGCTGGGTCGAGCCACACGATCCCGGACCGGCCGGCTCCCAGGTAATGGCCGACGACGATGTCCGTCACCGTCGCCGGCCGCCCACCGGCGCGCGTCGCCGGGCCGGCACCGAAGGAGCCGATCCGCTCGACGCCATTGCCGGCGGGCCGGGTGACCACTTCTACCCCGTCACCGAGCACGGAGCGGACCCGCCAGCCCGCCGGCACCGGAAGCCAGTCGCCGGTTCGCCGGCGCCGTAGCGGGTCGTAACGCTCCAGCCGGCCCTGGTCGGTGAGCAGCCACACGTACGGCGGAAGCCCGATGCCCGGCAGTACGGCGACCGCCGGCGCCGCCACGATGGCGGGTCGCAGCGGCCGGACCGGCACCAGCAGCAACCGGCGCCCGTCGCTCTGCACCAGCGTCGTGCCGTCGGGGGTGAGGAAGGCATCACCCACGGCCGCGGGCACGCTGACCTGGCGCCAGGGTCCGCCGGCCAGCGGAATGCGGTCGATCTCAGTTCCGTAGCGCACCACCAGTGCTCCGGTTGGCGCGGCAATCGGCGCGGGTGAGGGGGACGGGGACGGCGCCGGAATCCGCGCCGGGCTGTCTTGGCCCCGGACCATGACGATGCCGGCCGCGGCCACCGCCACCGCCCCCAGCAGCCCGACGGCTCGCAGCCTGGTCGGCCGGCTGCGCTCAGGACCGCTCTCGAGCAGCTCCGGCTCGTTCACCCGATCAGCGTCCGCCGCCCCTGCGCGCCTGGCAACGTGGATGGCCATCGCGGTTCGTCACGATCCGGTCACCGCAGTCGACGAAGCAGCCGGACCGACGTCGCTATGGGGCCTACCACGAGGAACGCGAGCAATAGCCAGGGCAAGATCCGGGCCAGGATGGACGGGTCCGGGGCGCAGGCGGCTTCGACCGTCCTGGTGGTGCCATCGCTGACGATGGTGACGGTGGGGCAGCCGGCGCGGAGGGTGACGGGGATGACGAGCAGCGCGAAAGCGGGCAGCAAGCCGCCCGGAACGACCAGCGCGCCCAATGCCTTGTCAGCTCGCGTCCACGAGGGCGAGGAGAGCAGCAACGCGAGGCCGACGAACCAGCCGACAACCGGGACGATCAGACCGCCGATCAGCAGCAGACCCACTGCCAGATAGTCGAGGGCGACCGGGCGCGTTCCGGCGGTGCCGAACCGCTCCTTCGCGTCCTCGGCGAGATCCGCCGGGGAGCCGAGTCGATCCAGAACCTGCTCCACCGGAACGTGCGGCTCCTCATCACGTGCCTCCGCGATATGCGCTCGAACATCCGCCACGAGCTCCCGGCGGCGCGCCGGCGGTACGCCGGCCAGCGCCCGCTCGAGGTCGCCCAGGTATCGCCGTACCACTTGATCGTCCGTCTGGGTCCTCATCCGACGTCTCCCTTCAGTACGGCGTCGACGCTGTCGCGGAAGCGCACCCACTCCTGCTCGAACTGCTCGACCGCTGTCCTACCGCGGGTGCTGAGTCGGTAGTAGCGCCGTGGCGGACCTGCGGCGGACTCCTGCCACGACGTCTCGACCAGACCGTCCCGACGCAGCCGGGACAGCAGCGGGTAAAGGGTCCCCTCGCTCGTGAGCAGGACCCGGCCGCGGCCGAGCGTCCTAGCCAGGTCCAGGGCGTAGCGCTCGCCGTCCCGTAGGGCGGCAAGGACGCAGAGCTCGACCGCTCCTCGACGCAGCCCGGTCATCAATCGAGTGTCGCCGGGTTCCATGCGACGCATGATAGGGGAAGGATGGCGGCTGAGCGCCCTGGAGGGTTAGGACCACCTGCCGGCGGCTGAACACGCCTACCGTGTGAGCATGTCGGTTTCGACCGGGCTCGGGAGCGCGGAGGAGACCGCCGCTCACCCCATCCCACCGCTGCGGAGCCGGGGCGGCGTGTGGCTGCTGGTACGGCGTACCGCCATCGAGTTCTGGAAGGACCGGGTTCTCGGCCTCTCCGCCGAGGCGGCGTTCTGGCAACTGCTCTCGCTGCCACCGGTGCTGCTCGCGGTGATGGGCACGATCGGATACTTCGGCCCCCAGCTGGGCGCCGACAACCTGGCCGAGGTCGAGAACAGCATCCTGCGCGCGGCCGAATCGCTGGTATCGCCGAAAGCCATCAACGAGCTCGTCCGGCCCGGCCTGCACAACCTGCTGACCAACGGCCGCGCCGACGTCATCTCCATCGGCTTCCTGCTCGCGTTGTGGACCGGCTCGACCGCGATGGCGACCTTCGTCAACACGATCACCATCGCCTACGATCTGCGCGACTGCCGGTCGGCGGTGAAGAGCCGGTTGCTCGCGCTCGTTCTGTTCCTCGGCCAGGCGGCCTCGGGTGTAGTCCTGCTGCCGGCCCTCATCCTCGGTCCCGGCATCCTCGAGCGGCTGGCACCGGCGTCCGCGCACCAGACGCTGCATCTGATCGTCGTGTCGGCGTACTGGCCGGTGGTGGTGCTCGGGTCGCTCGCGGCACTGACCACGCTCTACTACCTCGCCGTGCCGGCGCGGATCCGGTGGAGGCGCGGCCTCCCCGGAGCCACGCTCGCGGTCGGGTTGTGGTTGCTGGGCAGCTTCGGCCTGCGCCTCTACCTGACCTTTGTGATCCGCGCGCAGTCGGCCTACGGCTCGCTCGCCGCGCCGATCGCGGTGCTCCTGTTCTTCTACATCACGGCGCTCGCTGTGCTCGCCGGGGCCGAGCTGAACGCCGAGATCGACAAGCTGTGGCCGTCGCCGGCCACCGCACAACTGCGCAGGCGGATGCGCAGGAGCCGAAATCGGGGTGCGTCGGGGACTTCCGAGGGATACCGTTCGACGGTAAGTGCACCAGAGGAGGTGAGGACGCCATGACGATTGCCACCGCAGTGCCGTCCTCACCGACTCGCGGCGCCCACTGACCTTCCTCGGCACGGGTGCCCGCCCTCGAAAGGGTGCCCTCCGTTGTCTGCTGTACCTCCTGCCCTGCTCGCCCTCGGCTACGACGCCGACTGGGCGGAAGCCTTTGCCGCGCACGCGGCCGCCGGCCGTACGCCGGCCCGCGTCGCCCGGGTCGACCGCGCCTCCTACGACGTCCTGCTCGAGCCGGCCGCTCCGCCGGTCCGGACCACCCTGGACGGTCGGCTCCTCGCCGCCGGCGCCGCCGACCAGTCGGCGGTTCCGACCGTTGGCGACTGGGTCGGCGTACGAGCCTGGCCGGACGGCCGGGCCACTCTCGAAGTGGTGCTGCCCCGGCGTACGGCGTTCGTCCGCGGCAGCGCCGGCGCCGACAGCCGCGGGCAGGCCCTGGCGGCCAACCTCGACGCCGTCTTCGTCGTGGCGGCGCTGAGCACGGTCCCGAACCTGAACCGGATCGAGCGGCTCCTCACCCTCGCCTGGCAGAGCGGCGCAACGCCGGTCGTCCTGCTCACCAAGGCCGATCTCGCGGCGGACGCCGAGATCCTGCGCGACGAGGTGGCGGAGGTCGCGCCCGGAGCCGAGGTTCTGCTGGTCAGTGCGGTCACCGAAGCCGGCATCGAGGCGGTGCTCCGCCTCTGCACCGGGCGGACGGTCGCGATGATCGGCGCCTCGGGCACCGGCAAGTCCACCCTTGCCAACCGGCTGCTCGGCGCCGAGCGGCTCGCCACCGCGGCGATCCGGGACGACGGCAAGGGGCGGCACACGACGAGCCACCGCGAGCTGCTGCCGCTCCCGGCCGGCGGCGTACTGATCGACACACCGGGGCTGCGCGGGGTCCAGCTGTGGTCGGTGGACGACGGGCTCGACGCGGCGTTCCCTGAGGTGGAGGCGCTGGCGACGCGCTGCCGGTTTCTGGACTGTCGCCATGCCGGCGAACCCGGGTGTGCGGTGCAGGCTGCCGTGGTGGACGGAACGTTGGCGCTGCGCCGGCTGGAGCACTACCGCAAGCTCGAGCGGGAGGCCGCGTGGGCGGCCCGGCGTACCGACGCCCGCGCCCGCGCCGAGGCCCGGCGGGTCTGGCGCAACCGCGCCCGGGAGATGCGCCAGCGCGGTGGTCGGCCCTGAACCCCGACTAGCGTGACGCAGTTCGGGCTGGCGGAGGGAGCGGTTGGTGCTCGGCATCCCGGACGACCTCGCCGCCGGGCTGGCCGGCGTCGCGGGCGGGCTCTCTCGCCACCGGCTCGCATCCGCGGTGGAAGAACTGATCGAGATCTACCACGGTGCGGCGCCGGTCCGGCCGCTCACCGGTCCGGCCGATGTCGCGGCCTATGCGGCGTACCGGATGCCGGCGACGTATGCCGCGGTGCACGCGGCGTTGACTGCCGCGGCCGGGGCGCTTCCCGGCTTCGAGCCGCGGACCCTGCTGGATCTCGGGGCTGGCACCGGTGCCGCCGCGTGGGCGGCCGTCGCGGTGTTCCCGTCACTCGACGCCGTCACGCTGCTCGAGCCGGCGGCCGAGATGGCGCGGATCGGCCGGCAGTTGGCAGCTGGCGCCCGGTCAGCGGTCCTCCGCCAGGCGCGGTGGCGGTCGGTCGACCTGGCGCAGGCCGGCGAGCTGCCGCCAGCCGATCTGGTCATCGCGTCCTACCTGCTCGGCGAGCTCCCGCACCAGGTCCGGCGCCGGCTCGCCGCCGCACCGCTCACGACGAACGGGCTGCTGGCGGTCGTGGAGCCCGGGACGCCGGCCGGCTACGAGCGGGTGGTGGCGTTGCGTGACCAGCTGATCGGGGCCGGCCTGTCCGTCGTCGCGCCGTGCCCGCACGACCTGGAGTGCCCCATCCCGCGCGGGCGTGACTGGTGTCACTTCGCCGTACGGGTCGGGAGGTCGGCGGCGCACCGCGAGCTGAAGGGCGGCACCCTGGCCTACGAGGACGAGAAGTACTCCTACGTCTGCGCCTCGGCGGGCGGAAACCACCGGAGCGCCGCGCGGATCGTCCGGCACCCGCTGACCCGGAAGGGCCTGGTGTCCCTCCGGCTGTGCACCCGGGACGACGGGCTGGCGACCCAGGTGGTTGCCAAGAGCCAGGGCGCGACCTACCGGGCCGCGCGGGACGCGGTGTGGGGTGACGCCTGGGCGCCGGTGGACCGCCGCCGGGTCTGAGCCGGCGCACCAGCCGGCCCTGGTTATCGTGCCCCGGTGGACAAGGTCGTCGCCGGGGCGGCGGAGGCGGTGGCCGACATCCCCGACGGCGCCTCGCTCGCGGTCGGCGGCTTCGGTCCGTGCGGCGTACCTGATGCGCTCATCCGCGCCCTGCTCGCCACCGGCTCCCGCGACCTGGAGATCGTCTCCAACAACTGCGGGTACGACGACTACGGGTTGGGCCGGCTGATCGTCGCCGGCCGGATCGCCCGGGCCCGCTGCTCGTACATGATGGGCGGCAACTCCTTCGAGCGGGCCTTTCTCAACGGCCGGGTCGAGGTGGAGCTGATGCCGCAGGGCACGCTCGCCGAGCGGCTGCGGGCCGGCGGCGCCGGTATTCCGGCGTTCTACACCCCGGCCGGCATCGACACCGAGCTGGCCGAGGGCGGCTTGCCCTTGCGGTACGACGGATCTGGCCGGGTCGTTGCGGTGTCGGCGCCCAAGGAGATCCGGCGCTTCGCCGGGCGGGCGTACCTGCTGGAGAACGCGATCACCACCGACTTCGCGCTGGTCCATGCCGCGGTGGGGGACCGGCACGGCAACCTGGCCTATGCGGCCGCGGCCCGCAACTTCAACCCGCTGTGTGCCGCCGCCGCGCGGGTCACCATCGCCGAGGTGGAGTCCCTGGTGGAGCCGGGTGTGCTCGACCCGGACCGGGTGGACACTCCGGGCGTGCTGGTGTCGCGCGTGGTCCATGTCGGCGCCGGCGGCAAGTACGTCGAGCGGCGGACGACCCGGCCTCGCGGGGCCCCTGCCACGCCGGCCGGAGCCGGTAGTGAAGGCCTTTCGTGAACGGAGCAGAGGCGCTGGTCCGCACCGCGGCGGCGGCCGGGGTGGACGTCTGCTTTGCCAACCCCGGAACGACCGAGCTGCCGATCGTGCGGGCGCTGGATGCGGTCCCGGCAATTCGCCCGGTGCTCGGGCTCTTCGAGGGTGTCTGCACCGGAGCCGCCGACGGCTACGGGCGGATGACCGGCCGGCCGGCGCTGACGTTGCTGCACCTGGGTCCGGGCCTGGCGAACGGCCTGGCCAACCTGCACAACGCCCGCCGGGGGCGTACCCCGGTGGTCAACCTGGTCGGCGACCAGGCGACCTGGCACGTTGCCGCCGACGCACCGCTGACCAGTGACATCGACTCGCTGGCCCGGCCGGTGTCCGGCTGGCTGCGTACTGCGAGCAGCTCGCGGACGGTGGCCGCCGACCTGGCCGAGGCGGTCGCGGCCGCCTCGGCCGGCGTCGTAGCCACTCTGGTCGTGCCGGCGGACTGCCAGTGGTCGGACGCCGACGGGCCCGCGGCGGCACTGTCGCCGATGCGCCCCCCGGCGGCCGCGGCAGCCGGGGTAGCCGCTGCCGCCGAAGCGCTCGGCGGCCGCACGGTGCTGTTGCTCGGAGGCAGCGCGCTCAGCGAGCGCGGGCTACTGGCGGCCGGTCGAGTGGCCTCGGCGACCGGCGCGAGGTTGCTGTGCGAGACGTTCCCGGCGCGGATGGAGCGGGGCGGCGGCCTGCCCGCACCGGAACGGCTGCCCTACTTTCCCGATGCGGCGACCGCCGCCTTGGTCGGCGCGGCGGCGCTGGTCGTGGCCGGTGCCGCCGAGCCGGTCAGCTTCTTCGGCTATCCGGGGCAGCCGAGCTCGCTCGTGCCGGCCGGTACGCCGGTCGAGGTCCTGGCCCGGCCGGAGCAGGACGCCGCCGGCGCGCTCGAGGCGCTGGCCGACCGGGTCTGCGGGGACACACGAGAGGGAGTCCGCCAGTCAGTGCCCTCTTCGGCGTTGCCGACCGGACCGCTCACGCCGACTGGCGCCGGGCTCGTACTGGCGGCCGGCCAGCCCGCCGGCGCCATCGTGGTGGACGAGGCGGCCACTTCCGGGCTGCCCTGGTGGAAGGCCGCGGCCACGGCGCTCCCGCACACCTACCTCGGGCTGACCGGAGGGGCGATCGGTCAGGGGCTGCCGTGCGCCACCGGAGCGGCGATCGCCTGCCCGGACCGGCCGGTGATCGCCTTCCAGGCCGACGGTGCCGGCATGTACACGCTGCAGGCACTGTGGACGCAGGCCCGCGAGAGACTCGACGTCACCACGCTGATCTGCGCCAATCGGAGCTACCGGATCCTGGTCACCGAGCTTTCGCGCGCCGGCGTATCCACGCCCGGACCGGCTGCTCATGTACTGACTGACCTCCACGGCCCGGTCCTCGACTGGGTCCGGCTGGCCGAGGGGATGGGAGTTCCCGGCGTACGGGTCGAGACCACCGAGGCACTGAGGGTGGCGCTGGAACGGTCGTTGGCCGAGTCCGGCCCGCACTTGATCGAGATGGTGCTCAGCGGGTAGCGAGCCGGAGCGGCCGGCGCCGGGCGGCGCGCCGGCGATCCGCCTCGATCTGGCGGACGACGTTGCGGCCGGGGATGCCGGTCACCCCGCCGCCACCGTGGGTGGCCGATCCCGCCTGGTAGAGCCCGCGGATCGGCGTACGCAGGTCGGCATAGCCGGCCGCCGGCCGGGCGTGGAAGATCTGGCTCGCGCTCAGCTCACCATGGAAGATGTTGCCGCCGATGAGCCCGTACTCCTGCTCCATCTGGTGCGGGCCGATCACCTGCCGGTGCAGGATCGAGTTGGTGAAGCCGGGCGCGACCGCCTCCAACCGGGCGACCACCCGGTCGGCGTGCGCCTCGAGGTCGTCGGTGTGCGGCGACGCCGACCACTCGTGCGGCACCCACTGGGTGAACATCGACACGACGTGCCGACCGGGCGGGGCAAGGGTCTGGTCGTACACCGTCGGGATGCAGACGTCGGCGAACGGCTTGGCTGACGGCCGGCCGGCGACGGCGTCCTGGAACGCGGTTTCGAGCTCGTCCAGCGACTCCGCCAGCACGATCGTGCCGCCGTGCACCTCGGCGTCGAACCCCGGCTTGGCGACGAACTCAGGTAACCGGTCGACCGCGAGGTTGACCTTGACCGTGCCGCTCCGGGTCTTCCAGCGCTCGATGTCGGACACGAAGTCGGCGGGAAGTTCCGTGCGGTCGAGCAACCGGAGGAAGGCGATCTGCGGGTGGACGGTGGTGACGATCAGCGGGGCGCCAATCTGTTCGCCGCTCGCCAAGGCGACCCCGGTGGCGGTCCGGCCGGAGGTGCAGATCCGGGCCACCGGCGCGTCGGTTCGGACGTCTGCGCCGAAGGATCGCGCCGCGGCGGCGATCGCAGAGGTGACGCCGCCCATCCCGCCGCGGGGGAAACCCCAGGCACCCACCCGGCCGTCGCCGAGGTCGCCGATGTGGTGGTGTGCCATCACGTACGCCGTACCGGGGGAGCGGGGCCCGGCCCACGTGCCTATCACCCCGCTGACCGCCAGAGCGCCGCGCAGCTGCGGCGAGGTGAAGTAGTCCTCGAGTAGGTCGGCCATGCTGGCGGTGAAGAGCCGGGTCACGTCCGCGACCTGCCGGGTGCCGAGGCCGCGAAGCCGCCACGCCAGCTGAACCGAGTCCAGCAGGTCGGCCGGTCGCTTGGACCCCAGTCGCGGCGGGATCTCGGACAGCAGCGGCCCGAGCAGCTCGGCAAGACCGCCGATCCAGGCTTCCCACCTGGCCATGCCGTCGATGTCGGGGATCGAGAACTTGGCGATCTGCTCCCGCCGCCGCAGCGGATCGGTGGGCAGCGAAAGGTACCGACCGTCGGCGTACGGCGCGAAGTAGGGCCCCTGCGGGTAGACGTGGTAGCCGTGTCGGGCGAGGTCGAGCTCGCGAACGAGGCTGGGCGGAAGCAGGCTGACGACGTACGACAAGGACGTGATCTGGTAGTCCGGTCCGAAGGGCTGCTCGGTCACCGCCGCGCCGCCGACCACCGGACGAGCCTCCAGTACGACGGTGCGCCGGCCGCTCCGGGCGAGGTAGGCGGCGGCCACCAGCCCGTTGTGGCCCCCGCCGATGACGATCGCGTCATAGGAGTTCTCCATGCGGCGGAGCGTAGGACGTCCGAGGTCGGCTCTGACACCATCGGGGTCGTCATCGTCGAGCTGCTCTGACCGGCGGCTCCAGGCCACGGAGGTACGGAATGTCGCTCACCAGCAAGCTGGCCGCCTTCGCCCGCAGCCCGAAGGGCCAGCAGCTGGCGGACCAGGCCAAGCGGGCCGCCGCCAAGCCGGAGAACCGCCGCAAGATCGACGACCTGCGGGCGAGGCTGACGAAGAAGCGCTGAGAACGCAGCTCAGCGGTGTCGAGCGGCGTCCAGGGTGGCGTAGAGCGCCACGCAGTCGTCGTACGCCGGCAGCAGTCCCTGCGCGGCCGCCTCGGCGAGCGTGGGTGCCGACCGATCGCGGGCTGAGAGCAGCAGCTCGAGGTCGGCCGGCCAGTGCAGGCCCAGGGCGGGGTCCAGCGGGTTGGTGCCTTTCTCCCGCTCCGGGTCGTACGCCGATGAGCACAGGTAGCTCAACAGGCTGCCGTCCTCGAGCGCGACGGCGACGTGACCCAGGCCCTCGGCCAGGTAGACCGCGCGATAGTCGACGGTGTCGAGTCGAACGGCGTCATGCTGGCCGAAGGTGGGGGAGCCGACCCGGATGTCGACCACGATGTCCAGGACCGCGCCGGCTGGGCAGTACACGTACTTGGCCTGGCCGGGAGGCACCAGCGCGTAGTGGACTCCACGGACGGTGCCACGGCGGGAGACGCTGTGGTTGGTCTGGGCGAGATCGATCGGATGGCCCACCGCGGCGGCGACGGCGCGTGCGACGTACGGGTTGACGAAGACCCCGCGATCGTCGTGATGACTCTCCGGCGTGAACTCCCATGCGCCGGAGATCGTCAGCTCGCGTGCCTTCACCCGATGAAACTATCGCGGCGATTCGTCGATCGGCCGCCAGCCGTGGAGCAGGGCTTCGTTGCGAATGGCGAAGTAGTTTCCGCCGCCTCGGCCCGGCTGGTCGTGATCGCGGGTGATCTCGCTGTCGGTGAGATGGCACAGCAGCAATGCGCCCACCGCACCGTGCGAGACGACCGCCACGTCGCCGGGACCCGCCGCCAGCCGGGAAACGGCGGTGACGATGCGCCGCTGCGCGTTCACGGCAGGTTCCCAGCCTCGTACGCGGACGTGCGGCCGGGCGAAAAACTCGTCCGTGATCGCCTCATGTTCAGCGGGTGGCAGGTAGCCGGTGGTCGATCGGTCGATCTCCCCGAGGGCTGCCACCTGGGTCACCGGCAGTTGCAGGTGACGGCCGAGAACCTCCGCACCATCCATGGCCTTCCGCTCGGTACTGGCGAACACCCGCATGACGCCCGGCAGCCAGGATTGGTCGAGCAGGGCCCGCATCCTGGCCAGCCCGACCGTGGATAGCGCCCATCGGGGCACCGGTACGGCCGGGTCGACCACAACCTGCGGATGCGTGATGAAGTACAGCGTGTTCACGCACTCCAGTCTCGTGGACCCGTTGTCCCGGCGAAACAATCCGAGGCCGAGGCGTGGCGTTAGCTGTTGTCCCGGGCGGCCGGCGACAGCGAGAACCGGCCGACCACTTCGCCGAGCACCTCGCCGAGGAGGTCGACGTCCCCTTCTGTGTGCGCCGCGGTCACCTGGATCCGGACGCCGACATGGCTGCGGGGAACCAGCGGGTACGCCGCCAGCGTCGCCCAGATGCCGCGCTCGAACAGGTGGGTGCCGACCTCGTGCAGGTCGGTCGGATGCACCACCGGAAGCTCGATGATGGGCAGGCCGTCGGTGTTGGTCGTATGGACGCGCAACTCGGCCAGCCGGCTGAGCACCCGTTGCGTCTTCTGGAAGAGGCCCAACCGAATCTGCTCGCCGCGGCTGCGGTTCACCGTGAAGCCGGCCAGAACGCCTGCCAGGGCGGCGGTGGACGCCGGACCCGAGTAGAGGTACGGCGTCGCGGTGACCTTGAGGTAGCTCTTGAGATGGGTTGGCAGGGCGAGGAACGACAGCGGGGACGAGTAGCCGTTCGCGAAGCTCCCGACCACGACGACGTGGTCGTAGTCCTCACCGGCGTGCCGCAGTGCGCCGTTTCCGGAGATCCCGTACGGCGTGAGCTCGTCCGGACTGCGCTCCCCGACGACACCGAAGCCGTCCCCGTCATCGACGTACAACCGCGCGTTGTGCTCGCGTGCCACCGCTGCGAAGGCGGCCACATCGGCGACGTTTCCCGTCAGTCTGTTGACGCCGTGGATGCAGACCAGCTTGGACGAGTCGGCCGGCGCGGCCTGGAGTAGCTCCTCCAGGTGCTCCGCGTCGTTGGGGCGGAACCGGTGTAGCGACGCCCCTTGGCTGGTGGCGACCGAGCAACCGTCGTAGATCGCCTGGTGTGCCATGGCGTCGACGAAGACCTGACCCCGTCCCGCGAACAACGGGATCACCGACGTATGGATGTCGGTGACGCTCGGCAGCACCAGCGTGTCCGGTGCGCCGATCAGTGCCGCCAGCTCCTCCTCGATCTGGGTGAAGAGCCGGGGGCTGCCGATGAGTCGGGACCGGCCCGCGTGCGTTCCCCAACGGCCGAGCTGGCGAACGACCGAGTCGATGATCTCCGGATCCTGGTCGAAGCCGAGGTAGCTCGAGGATGCGAAGTCGGACAGCCAGTGTTCCCCCACCCGGATGCGTCGACCTTGCACCTCGTCGATGACGGCATCCAGCATCGGATTGGACGAGCGCAGCCGTTCCAGGTCCGCCCAGCGGGCGTCCCGCCGGACCTGCTCGGAGCGCGCCGTCTCAACCGGCCGGGGGCCCATGCTCGGGTGTGTCATGACGATGCCCCCACGGGGCGGGTCCGCGTGAACACCGCCGCGGCGAGCAGTGCGGCCGCGAGGACCTCGGCGGCCTGGCTGGGCGTCAGTCGCTCGGTCACCATCCTTGTGTCGGCTTGTCCCCAACAGGCTTTAGGACCGGACCAGCTGACCCGCTACCGATCAGCCGCTTCCGTTCGGTCGCCGGCCCCTGTTGCAAGGTTCAGTCCCGGGTCTAGCATGCGGGCGGCCCTGTGACCTCTGGGCCTATAGTGAAACTCGGTGTTTGTGAGACCTCTGCGGCTCCCCCAACGACCGGTCCGATCGCTACTGGCGGCCGTGCTCGTTACAGGCACTCTCACCGTGCCGCTCATCGGGCCGTCGCACGCCGTGGGCGCCACCGCGATGCCACCCATGTACTGGACGCACTATGCGTCCAACCTGCCGGTCCCGGTCGGGGGCAGAACTGGCACCGGCATCGCGACGGCGACGGATCCCGGCGGCGGCGTGGTCGCGTTCGGTGGCGCCGCAAACTACCGGACGCCGGCGTCGTCCGGCTCGACCTACGTGTGGGACGGCAGCACCTGGACGCAGCGCCGGCCGGCAACGTCGCCGCCGCCGCGGGAGAACGCTGCCATGAGTTACGACGGCGCCAGCCACGCGGTGCTCTTCGGCGGGGTGTACCGGCAGCTCGTCTCCGACGCCTGGGTAAGTACGCCGCTGCATGACACGTGGTTATGGGACGGCACTACCTGGACCGAGGCACACCCGGTCTCGGCGCCGCAAGCCGACGGCAGGGTGGCCGAGGCGGGAGCCGGCCGCATCTTGTTCTTCGGCGGCCGGAGCCGCAACGAGACCTGGACCTGGGACGGCCTGACGTGGACGCGACTTCAGCCCGCGCACAGTCCGGGCCCGCGTGACGAGCCCGGCGTCGCGCCCGACGCGCAGGGTGGTGTGCTGCTGCATGGCGGCAGCGATGGCTTCTACCCCTCCGGGTCCGCTTACTACAACGACACGTGGCGATGGGACGGCGACGACTGGACCGAGTTGCAGCCGCTGCACGCCCCGCCGAGCTTCGTGCTCTTCCGTGACCTGGCGCTCGGAGCCGACGGTCGGAACGTCCTGCTCGGCTGCTGTGGGGGAGGCGAGAATCTCACCTGGGTGTGGGACGGGGCGGACTGGACATCGGTCGACTATCCGACCATGCCCTCCTCCAGCGGCGGCGCAGCGATGGCCACCGACGGGTCTGGTCGAATAGTCCTGGCCGACGGTACGCAGGGGTCGACTCCGGTCTACACGTGGGTATGGCAGCCGACGCCGCCGTTGAGCGCCGTCCGCCTGCTGACGGCCAGCATCGGTCAGGCAGCCGCGGTGCTGACGCCTTACCCGGATCCGCTCGCCGCCGCCCCGGTCGACGCCCAAGGCGTTCGCCTCCTCGGCGTGCCGGTCGCCTTCACGTTGCCGTCCAGTGGTCCGAGCGCACGCTTCCCGGGCGATTCCGCAACCATCACGGTGGCGAGCGACGCCACGGGGGTGGCCAGAACTCCACCCTTGACGGCCAACACGGTCGTCGGCTCCTTCGCCGCCACTGCGGCGGTGCAGGGTGGCACCGGGACGACGACTTTCGCGCTGCGCAACACCCCGACGCCGGTCACGACGGTCGCCGTCACCGGCACCAACCACGCGCTGTACGTCCGTCGGTCGGACTCCCCTGGCTTCACGAACCTCGGCGGTTACCTGCTGGCTCCGCCGGCCGTGGCGCGGACCGCAGACGGGACCACCTACTACGTCGGCATCGGCGCCAACCATCAGCTCTACGTGCGCACCGATCGGATCTTCTGGAGATCGCTGGGTCCTCAGCGGGTGGATTGCGGGCAGGTCGGTGCGGCCGGGCTCGCCCAAATTCTCGACATCGGCTGCCGCGGGTTGGACAACCGCCTGCACTCGACCCAAGTGGACGTCACCGGTGGTGGCCTGCCGACGTGGACCACCCGGGCCTACTACGTCTTCGACCTCGGCGGGATCATCAGCAGTGGCCCGGCCGTCGTACCGCAGGATCGCAGTTTGGGGACCTACACCGTGACGGCCCCGCAATCCGACGCTGGGGGCAACAACGTCTGGCAGTGGAACGCGATCAACAACTACCAGCGGTGGGGTCGGGTCGCCAGGTCATGCTCCTCACAGCCGGCCGCATCCCCTGATGGCGCCTATTACGCCTGCCGCGGACCGCAGGGCACCCTCCGCTTCTGGCACTCCGGCGACGAAGGCACTTTCGACGCCGGCGGCCGGATCGTCGGCACGCCGGGCATTGCCGCGCACGCCACCCGCAACAGCGCCACCGTGTACGTCGAAGGCACCGACGGTGCCATCTACACGACGACGCTGAGCTACGGCCTCATGACGAGGCGCGCCTCGGCCGCGCCATGGCGGCCGGTCGGCGGCAAGGTGCTGGGCGGAGTCGCCGCAGCGATAGTCATCGGCTGATCATCGAGTTGAAGCTTTGTGGGCGATACAGGATTTGAACCTGTGACCTCCTCCGTGTCAGGGAGGCGCTCTCCCGCTGAGCTAATCGCCCTCGAGGCGGAGGCGGGAATCGAACCCGCGTACAGGGCTTTGCAGGCCCTTGCCTAAGCCACTCGGCCACTCCGCCACCGGAGGCCGAGGCGGCCTCGGTCGCACTGCCCTTCGCTGCTGGGCGCATCCGAGCGGACGACGGGATTCGAACCCGCGACCCTCACCTTGGCAAGGTGATGCTCTACCAGCTGAGCCACGTCCGCATGCCTGGGCACCAGCCCGGGCGAGGCCCGAACTCTACACGTCGGCCACGTCAGCGCTCCGAACCCTCTCCCCCCCGATTCTGCTGGGCCAGGAAACGCTCCAGCTCGGCGCCGAGCTCGTCTGCGGTCGGCAGCCGGCGCCCGCCGTGGTCCAGAAGGTCGTCGCGCCCCCGCTCCGCGACGAAGGCGTCGTACTGGTTCTCCAATGCCTGTACGACGGCGGCCACGTCGGTCGACTGCGACACCTGCGCCTCGATGTCGGTGCGCACCCGCTCGGCTGCCAGTCGCAGCTCCTCGGTCGGCAAGAGGAGGCCGCTGATCTTCGAGGTTGCGTCGAGCAGGGCCTGCGCCGCTGCCGGATACTCGATCTGGGAAACGTAGTGCGGCACGTGCACGGCGAAGCCGGCGGCGTCGTGGCCGGCATGACCCAGCCGGTACTCCAGCAGGTGCCCGGCGCTGGCCGGCACCTGGACGGCATTGATCCACGGCTCGAAACCGGCGACCAGCTCGGGACGGGTGGCGTGCGCGGTGAGGCCGACCGGCCGGGTATGCGGGACCGCCATCGGGATGGCATCGAGACCGACGGTGAGCCGGACGCCGAGCCGCTGCACCAGCGTGCGCAACGCCGCCGCGAAACGTTCCCATTGCACGTCGGGCTCGGGCCCGTCGAGCAGCAGGAACGGCGTACCGGCGGTATCGCGCAGCACATGGATCGCGAGCACCGGATCGTCGTAGCTCTCCCAATGGTCCTGCAGGAACAACATCGGCGGCCGGCGCGCCCGGTAGTCGAAGAGCTGGTCGACATCGAAGGTCACAAGCGGTTCATGGGGCAGCGTGCTCATGAGGTGGTTGCGGGCGAGCTGGCGGGCACCGCCGGCGTCGATGAACCCGGTCAGCGCCTGCACCAGCACGGGCTGGTCCAGCCCGGGCGTCGTGCCGGCCAGCTCGAAGAGCGCCTCCGGGTCGAGCACCACAGCCTCCTCTGCTCCGCCGTCGGCCGTATCTCGCCTCGTCCGCGACAACACCTACCGGCATCCGATCCATCCAACCGGCTTGCGCTGCCCGGTGACGGGCCGCTGGCTCAGGTCCCGGAAACTTTGTGGTGCCAGGGCACCGCTAAGTTTCCAGGACCTCGCTCACCGGGCCGTGCCGAAGCGTAGGGAGCCCACCAAGTAGGTTCCGCCCATGCGCACCGTGGTGATCACTGGCGACGCCCTCACGGTGGCCGACGTCGTGGACGTCGCTCGCGGGCAGGCGCGGGCCGTGCTCGGCCCCGATGTGGCTGCGCGGATGGCCCCCAGCCGGGCCGTCGTCGCCGCGGCGGTCGAGCGTTCGGACGTCGTGTACGGCGTCACCACCGGGTTCGGCGCGCTGGCCGACGTGTCCATCGCACGCCGCGACCTCGAGCAGATGCAACGAGCCCTGGTCCTATCGCACGCCGCCGGTGTCGGCGAACCGCTCGCCGATGACGTGGTGCGGGCGCTGTTGCTGCTGCGGGCCCGCACACTGACCGCCGGGTTCTCCGGCGTACGGGTGGAGCTGCCGGCCCGCCTGCTGGAGCTGCTCGAGCGCGGCCTGCTGCCGGTGATCCCGCGCAAGGGCTCGGTCGGAGCTTCCGGCGACCTGGCCCAGCTCGCCCACCTTTCCCTGCCGTTGATCGGCGAAGGCCGGCTGCGGGCCGAGGGCAGCACGGAGCTCACCGGGCGGCCGGCCGCCGAGCTGCTCGACGAGTACGGCCTGGAGCCGATCGTGCTCGCCGCGAAGGAGGGGCTGGCGCTGCTCAACGGGACCGAGCCGATGCAGGCCCTGCTCGCCTTCTCGGTCGCCGACGCGCAGCTGCTGGTCACGGTGGCAGACATCGCCTGCGCGCTCTCGGTCGAGGCGCTCCTCGGTACCGACCGGCCGTACGACGAGCGGGTGCAGGCGCTGCGACCGCACCCCGGCCAGCTCGCCAGCGCCGGCAACCTGCGGGCCCTGCTCCGCGACTCCGCGCTGCTGGCCAGCCACCGTCACAGCACCCACGCGGTCCAGGACGCCTACTCGCTGCGCTGCGCCCCCCAGGTCCACGGCGCCGTCCGCGACGTGCTGGCGCACTGCCGGCGGGTGCTGGAGACCGAGCTCGGCTCGGTCGTCGACAACCCGGTCATCGTGGCCGGCGCCGACGGCACCGGCTTCGAGGTCATGAGCACCGGCAACTTCCACGGCGAGCCGCTCGCCTTCGCCGCCGACATGCTGGCAATTGCCCTCGCCGAGCTGGCCTCGATCAGCGAACGGCGGGTGGACCGGATGCTCGATCCGGCGTTCTCCCGCGGGCTGCCCCCGTTCCTGGCGCCGTACGCCGGCACGAACTCCGGCTACATGCTGGCGCAGTACACCGCCGCGGCGGTGGTCAGCGACAACAAGGTGTTGACGCATCCGGCCAGCGTCGACACCATCCCGACCAGCGGCAACCAGGAGGACCACGTCTCGATGGGCTGGGGCGGGGTCCGCAAGCTCCGCGAGGTCGTGGCCAACGTCCGGACCACGCTGGCAGTGGAGCTGGTCTGCGCCGCTCAAGGCATCGACCTGCGGGCCGGGATCGCCGCACCGGCCGCCGCCACGGCCGCGGTGCACGCCCGGCTGCGCCGGGACATCGCCCGGATGGACGCCGACCGGGAGGTCGCCCCGCAACTCGCGGCCGCCGACGCCCTGCTGGCCGAGGTCGTCGGCGCCGCCGAGGCGGTCACCGGCGCCCTCGCCTGACAGCGGTGAGCGCGACCATGCGCCGCCCGCTCACCGCAGATCCATCCGCCCATAGTCCATAACTGAGTCGGTATACATATGCCGGCAGAGTTATGGGCCGCACGGGCCACATGCCGCTCGGGATGCGTGGGGCACGTCAGCTCAATGCGGAAACGCGGGAGCTCAGCGAACACACGACTGGTTGACGGAGGACGCAGATGCAGGGAGCCCGAGTCGTCCGGGCGCCACGGGGGCCGGAGCGCAGCGCCCGGTCGTGGGGGGCCGAGGGGGCGTTGCGGATGCTGCACAACAACCTGGACCCGGAGGTGGCCGAGCGCCCCGACGATCTCGTGGTCTACGGCGGCTCCGGCAAGGCGGCCCGGGACTGGGGGTGCTTCGACGCGATCACCAAGACGCTGCGGACGATGGCGCCCGATGACACCCTGCTGGTCCAGTCCGGCAAGCCGGTCGGGGTCCTTCGGACGACCGAGGCCGCCCCGCGAGTGCTGATCGCGAACGCGATGGTCGTTCCGAAGTGGGCCACGCCCGAGTACTTCCGGGAGCTCGAGGGGCTCGGCCTGACGATGTACGGCCAGATGACCGCCGGGTCCTGGATCTACATCGGCACCCAAGGCATCCTGCAAGGCACGTTCGCCACCTTCGCGGAGGTGGCCAACCAGCACTTCACCGGCAGCCTGGCCGGTCGCATAGTGCTGACGGCCGGGCTCGGTGGGATGGGCGGTGCCCAGCCGCTGGCGATCACCGGCAACGGCGGGGTCGCCCTCTGCGTCGAGGTTGATCCGGCCCGGGCGCAACGTCGGCTCGACGGCGGCTACCTGGACGAGATCGCCGACTCCCTCGACGACGGGGTCGAGCGGGCGGAGGCCGCCCGCAAGGAGCGCCGGGCGGTGTCGATCGCCGTGATCGCCAACGCGGCCGACGTACTGCCCGAACTGGTACGCCGTGGCTTCGAGCCGGACGTCGTGACCGACCAGACCAGCGCTCATGACGCGCTGCACGGCTACCTGCCCGCCGGGCTGAGCCTCAGCGACGCCGAGGAGCTGCGACGGGCGAAGCCGGCGGAGTACGTCGAGCGTGCTCAGGCGGGGATGGCAGCCCACTGCCGGGCGATGCTGGACTTCTCGCACGCCGGCGCGGTGGTCTTCGACTACGGCAACGGGCTGCGCGGTCAGGCCCGCGATGCCGGCGTGACCGACGCCTTCGATTATCCCGGCTTCGTGGTCGCCTACGTCCGGCCGCTGTTCGCCCGCGGCTCGGGGCCGTTCCGCTGGGCCTGTCTCTCCGGCGACGGGGCCGATCTCGCCGCCACCGACGAGGCGGTTCTCGCGGCCTTCCCGGATGACGAGCCGCTGCATCGCTGGATCCGCTTCGCCCAGGAGCGGGTGCTGGGCCAGGGCCTGCCCAGTCGGATCTGCTGGCTGGGCTACGGCGAGCGCCAGGTTGCCGGCACCGCATTCGACGACCTGGTGACCGGCGGCGTCTGTCGGGCTCCGGTTGTCATCGGCCGCGACCACCTCGACGCCGGCTCGGTGGCCTCCCCGGAGCGGGAGACCGAGGCGATGCGGGACGGCTCTGACGCGATCGCCGACTGGCCCATCCTCAACGCACTGCTGAACACCGCCTCGGGCGCCTCATGGGTCTCGGTCCACCACGGTGGCGGGGTAGGCATCGGCAAGTCCATCCATGCCGGGGTCGTGGTCGTCGCTGAGGGCGGGCGGGCGAGCCGCGAGCGGGTCGAGCGGGTGCTCACCAACGACCCCGCGAGCGGCGTCATCCGCCACGCCGACGCCGGCTACGAGATCGCGCTGGACACCGCCCGAGACGTCGGCGTACGGATGCCACTGGAGCCGGGCACCCGGGCACCGTCCTGGCAGGCGTGAGCGAACCGGCCGGCGACCTGCTGGTACGCCGGATCGGCCGGCTGCGAACGATGGTCGGCCCACCGGTCGAGTCGGCAGCGGTCGTCGTCCGGGACGGTCGGGTGGCCTGGACCGGCGCCGAGCGGGCCCTTCCCGCTGGCACCGGCGAGCTGCCCTCACTGGATGCGGGCGGTGCGGCCGTCATCCCGGGCTTCGTGGATCCGCACACGCACCTGGTCTGGGCGGGAAGCCGGCGGGAGGAGTTCGTCGCCCGACTGGCGGGGGAGCGCTACGACGGTGGCGGGATCGGCGTCACAGTCGCCGCGACCCGGGCGACCTCGACCGGGGAGCTGGTGCGCCTCGCCATCGACCGGGCGCGCGCGTCGCTGGCGCACGGTACGACGACGATGGAGGTAAAGACCGGCTACGGGCTGAGCCGGGCGGAGGAGCTGCGGCTGCTGGATGTGATCGCGGCCGTAGCGGCAGCGGTTCCCCTCCGCATCGAGCCGACCTACCTGGGCGCCCACGTCGTACCCGATGGGCACGGTCGCGAGGACTACGTGGCCGAAGTGGTCGAGACGCTGCCCGCTGCCCGCCGGCGAGGAGCCCGCTGGTGCGACGTGTTCTGCGACCGCGGCGCTTTCAGCGTCGACGAAGCCCGGCGCATCCTGACGGCCGCCCGGACCGCCGGGCTCGGGCTGCGGCTGCACGCCGACCAGCTGGACCGGATCGGCGCCGCGACGCTGGCGGCCGAGAGCGGTTGCGCCAGCGCCGATCACCTGGACCGCATCGACGATGCCGGCGCACGGGCGCTGGCCGCCGCCGGGACGGTCGGCGTACTCCTTCCGACCGCGACCCTGTCCACCCGCTCGACCGACTGGGGACAAGCGGCGATCCTGTCCGGTGCCGGGGTGACGATGGCCCTGGCCACCGACTGCAATCCGGGCACCTCGTGGTGCGAGTCGATGCCCTACGTGCTCTCCCTCGCGTGCCTCGGTCTGGGGATGACGGTCGAGGCGGCGCTGCGGGCCGCCACTCTTGGCGGGGCCGCGGCGTTGCGCCGCACCGATGTGGGCCACCTCGCGATCGGTGCGCGCGGCGACCTGGCGGTCCTGGAGTCCGCGCACGAGGCCGATCTGGTCGCGCACCTCGGCGCGCCGGCGGTCCGCCAGACGGTCGTGGGCGGCGTACCGGTCTGAGTGTGCCGACGGCCTACTGGTCGAGTTCGGTCGAGAGCAGCGCGGCGATCTCGCCATCGAGGTCGATGTGGTCGCTCTCGCAGCCGGTAGGTACCGCCGCATAGGTGTTGGTGAGGAACTCCACCAGCCGGTCCAGCGGCACCTCGAAGAGCGCCCGCCCCGACGGGGAGGACAGCGAGAGGCAGACCACCGGGCGCCCGCTGGTCCGCGACGGCCAGACGGACACGTCACCTTCCCCGGTCGGCGTGGACACCCCGTCGGTGAGCAGCTGCCGAGCGAAGGTCCACTCCACCGCGGCGACCCCGGTTTGGAACGTGATGTGAACGGCGTACGGGTCGCTGGGGACATAGCGAAGTCCGGCCGGGACAGGAAGGCTCGCCGTGCCGGGCACGACGAGACGCAGCTCGAGTTCCGCTTCGACCGAGGTACGCCAACTGCCCATTGTCCCAAGTCCTTTCCGCCCCGCCCGGTGACGACCGGGATCACCTGCCCGCCGTCTGTCTGGGGGGTAAGTTCGTCTTCGGATGTCGGAGTCCTGCCTCGGCGGGTACGTTTCTTCTGCGGGCGATGCTTGCGGGCAACGGCCATCCGGTCGGGGGACAGCATCGAACGTGAGATGTGAGGACCTCTGCGTTGACGATGATCCGGGGCGCCAGCGCCGGGTACGGCGGATACGAGGACGCCTCGCTCGTCGCCTTGGTGATGCAACACGACGGCGCCGCGCTCGAGGTGATCTACACCCGGTACGGTCGCGCCTGCTATTCACTATCCCGGCGCATCGTCAACGACGAGTCGCTGGCGCAGGACGTCGTACAGGAGGTCTTTCTCGCCCTGTGGCGGGGCGCGGCCCGTTACGACGCCGCCCGCGGTGGATTCTCCACCTGGCTGTTGGCCATGACGCACCACAAGGCGGTTGACCTGGTACGCCGCGAGGAGAACCTCCGAAAGCGGCGTACCACCATCGACGTCCTCGACATGCGCGAGTCCGATGCGCCTGCGGTGCATGACGAGGCCTGGTCCTCGTTGCGGCAGGAGCGGGTACGGGTTGTTCTCCGTACCCTGCCCGAGCCGCAGCGGGAGGCTCTGTCGCTGGCGTACTTCGGCGGCTACACCCAGCGAGAGATCGCCGGGCTGACCGGTACGCCGCTGGGCACGGTCAAGACCCGGATGCTGGCCGGCATGCGGCGCATGCGCGATCAGCTGGCCGGTCTGAACGACGGTGCGGTCGATCCGGAGTTCGGGGGAACGCCGTGAACGGTCAACCGGTCGAGACCGGTCACGACGAGTGGGCCGCACTCGCCGTCGGGCACGCCATGGACTCCCTCGAGCCCGAGGACGAGCAGTCGTTCCTGACCCACCTGCCCGGCTGCGGGGTCTGCGCCGGCGTGGTGGCCGACACCCGCGTGGTCATGGGTAACCTGGCGTACGCCGTCGAGCCGATGGAACCGCCGCCGGCCCTGCAGACCAAGATCCTTGCCGGCATCGCGTCCTCGGACCGACACCCCACCGAGGTGGCACACATTCCGACCCGGCGGCGACTGCGTGCCACCGCTCGGCTGGCCTCGCGGCCCTGGATGGCGGTGGCCGCCGGCCTGGCCCTGCTGATGGCCCTGTCCGTGTGGAACGTCGTGCTGCAGACGGAGAACCGGTCCAAGGAGCAACGGCTCGCCCAGGCGGGGCTGGTGACCAGCTGCCTTCGTGAAGTGGGGTGCCGGACGGTCGAGCTGCGGACCCCGAACAGCGATCAACCGCGGGCGACCGCCCTGGTGCGGTCCCATGATGTGCAGTTGATCGCCACCGAGCTTCCGCGCAACGACACCGACGCCGAGGTCTATGTGCTTTGGCAGCGGGGGAGTGACAACCGGCTGGTGCCGCTCAGCAGCTTCGACATCACCCGGCCCGGCGTCACCGTGGTCCACGCCTCGCTCTCCACCGAGCTGACCGGGTTCGGTGGCCTGGCGGTCAGCCGTGAGCCGGGGCGGCAGCTGCCGGCCGTGCCGAGCGAAACCGTCGCGATCGGCACCCTCAGCAGCTGACCCGCGGTTCGCGGGAGCCGGCCGCATCCCGGCCTGGCGGTAGAGTTGCCGCCGCCGGAGCACGCGGCCCGGGCGTATGGCTCAGCGGTTAGAGCGCTGCCTTCACACGGCAGAGGTCCCTGGTTCGAATCCAGGTACGCCCACTCGGTAACCGCAGCAGTCAGTCAGCCGAGGTTGTACTGGGCGAGGTTGATGTCGCCGTGGAGCATGTCGTGGGGGTCTACCGCCCCCCCAGCCTTGGCGTACTTGCCACCGATCGCTACGTCGTCGGTGTTGGTGATGGCGCCGACCGCCACGTTGCGGCGCTTGGTCTGAACCCCGTCAAGGAACTGCTCGACGTACGTCGCGGTCTTGTGACAAGTGATGGTGTGCCACTGTCCATCGTTGATGACCGTCGGCGTCTCGAAGCCAACGGTCGCGACATCACCGGTGAAGCGGCAGCGGGCATGATTCCTTGACATCTCGATCTTCCAGAAGCCCCGGCCGTTGTTGTAGTTGCCCTTCTGCATGAAGTTGGAGAAGCCCGCCGAGTACGTCGTGCGGATCTGGACGGTGACGGTGACGTCTCGACTGCCCGGGACGAGGTCCGGCGTGGAAGGTGCCCGGAGCAGACCCATGTCGACATAGGCGTAGGTACCGACCTGGGAGTCGGTCTGGCCGAACTGGACGTTGCTGTAGCGGGCGTCGATCGCCGCGTCGTGCCCGTTGCCGCTGACGTCGCGCGCCGCCGGGGCGCCTGCGGCATCGTCGAAGTTCCACAGGGCGACGACCGTTCCGGTGGCAGTTGAGGCAGCCGCCGCGCCGGTCGGGTCGAGGGTGCCAGCCAGCACCACGGCGCCGATTGCGGCAAGTGCGGCAGAGCGGAGTTTCATCGCAATTCCTCGAGGTCATATGCGCAGCAGCGCCTAGCCCAAGGTAGCCAACCGGTACCTGCCGTGGAGCACTTCCCGCAAACTCAGCCGGGGCTGCTCGAGCGGACCTCGCTGCATGTAGCTGTCTCCCCCGTCTCGCCCGATCGGGCAATAGACGCGCGTCGAGTCCCGCGACATGCTGGGCCGGGCCCGAAGTTGAGTGGGGCACTTGTCTGACAGAGGAGCGGCTATGGGCGGCGGACGTCGATCCGGTAGGGCGCGCAGCCGGGGAGCGGCCGTCGCCGGCCTGGTGGTGGTGGTGCTGGCCGGTGCCCTGCCGGCGCTGGCCGGGCCGGGCGGCGGAGACACCCTGGTGACGGTGGGCAGCCCGGCGACGGACTTTCCGCGAAACAAGCAGAACGAACCTGCGGTCGCGATCGCGATGGACGCGGCGCATCCGAATATCCTCGCCGCCGGCGCCAACGAGGAGATCGACGAGGCGCCCTGTGTGGGCAGCAGCTGCCCGTTCGTTCCGGGCATCGGGAACTCGGGCATCTACTTCTCCCTCAACGGTGGTCAGTCGTGGATCCAGCCGACCTACCGGGGCTGGACCGCGCGCAACGGCACCACGCACGTCGGGCCGATCGGCACGATCCCGGGGTACTACGAGCGGGGCCTGGTCTCTGATGGCGATCCCGCGCTGGCCTTCGGTCCGCGGCCCGGTCCCCAGGGTTTCTCCTGGGCCAACGGCTCGCGGCTCTACTACGCCAACCTCACGAGCGACTTCCCCGGCAGCCGCACGATTCCCTCGAACACCGAGGGCATCGCGATCTCGCGCACAGATAACGTGCGTGCGGCCGCCGCGGGCAACGCGAGTGCCTGGCGCGCCCCGGTGCTTGCCTCCAAGGAGCTGAAGGGGGCCATCTTCAGCGACAAGGAGGCCCTCTGGGTCGACAACGCCGCCACCAGTAAGCACTTCGGCAACGCCTACGTCTGCTGGACCTCGTACCGCGGCACGTCGGCGTCGCCGATCCTGCTCTCCCGGTCGACCGACGGCGGTGACCACTGGTCCAAGCCGATCCTGGTCGCGCACGGCTCGAGCACGGCGTTCACCGGCCCGTCCTTCTGCACGGTGCGGACCGACAGCAGGGGCACCGTCTACGTCTTCTACGAGAACGGTGTCGCGCGCGGCCTGGCGCAGCAGATGTTGGCGCGGTCCTCCAACGGCGGTGCCAGCTTCGACGAGGGCTCCCGTGTCGTCGGCCAGGCGGTACTCCCGGGCCGGCTCGACCCGGCGCACGTCGCGGTGGGTGACCCACGCTTCACGATGGACGGACTGGCCGGCGCCCGTGAGGACGCGGGCTTGTCCGCCGACATCGCCAACGGCGCCCCGAGCGGACGCGACGCGACCAACCAGATCGTCGTGGGCTGGTCCGACGGGAGGCGAGGACTCAACAACGAGATCTCCGTGGTGCAGATGTCGGCGAACAGCGGACAGAGCTGGTCCCGGTTCGTCAACGGGGCGGTAGGCAGCGACCGGCCGTCCTACACCGCCGTTGCGATCTCGCCCAACGGGACCGACGTCTACGTCGTGTACGACTCGTTCCTCAAGCCGTGGCAGCGCGACACCGGGCAACCGCGACCGATGCAGGGCGTCGTGCGCCACGCCGACGTCCGCGGCGCCACCACGCTCGGTGCCTTCTCCACGCTGCACCGTGGCGCGATCGGTGACGCCCGTGGCGCCAGCCAGAACAGCCTGACGTCGGAGTTCCTTGGTGACTACAACTACGTCATGGCAAGCCGCACGGCGGCGAGTGCGGTGTGGAACGACGTCCGCGGCGCTGCGGACTGCCCGGCGATCGACCGCTACCGCGCGTCGCTGGTGACCGCGCACCCGCTGCCGGCGCCGGCACCACTGCGGGACTGTCCGCCGCGCTTCGGCAACAGCGACATCTACGGGGGCACGTACGCCGACCCCACGCCGTAGCTCCCCTGGCCGAATTACGGCTGACCGTTGGCGATGTCGGTGAAAGCCGCCAGGGCCTCCGCGTCGCCGTGCGGTGCCAGCACGTACTCCCGTGCCCAGGAAGCCGCCTGGGGGTGCCGGCCGGCCCGAATCCGGCTGGCCCCCGCCTCGACGTCGTACGCCGTCCGCCGAAGCTGCACCGTCGGGCCGATCACGGCGTAGTACGCGCCCGCCGGTCCGTACGCCATGCCGACGCTGCCGGGGTTCACCACCCGCCGGCCGGCCACGAGCCGGTCGAAGGGCATGTGGGTGTGCCCGCAGATGACCAGTGGTTCCTGGACTCCTGCAAGCGCCGCCTCCCAGCGGTCGGGTGGGCTGTCGACCAGCACGAACTCGTCGTCGCGTCGTGGGGTTGCATGGCAGAACAGTGCGGGCCCGAGCCCGTCGAGCTCGACCGAGAGCGTCAGCGGCAGCCCGTCGAGCAGATCCCGGTGCCGTCTCTCGATGATCCCGGCACAGGCGGCGGCCATCTCAGCGTTGGCATCGGCGCCGATTGTGCCGTCGTACGCCGCAACCAGCTCGCGTTCGCAGTTGCCGTGCACCCATAGCGCTCGGTCGCCGAGGTCGACCAGCCGGTCGAGCGTTTCCGCGGGCAGCGGCCCGAGAGCGATGTCACCGAGCAGCACGATGCGGTCCACGTCGGTTCCGTCGAGCTCGGTGAGGACGGCGTCGAGAGCCGGCAGGTTGCCATGGATGTCGGCGAGGACGGCGACGCGCATGGCGGGATTGTCCCCCGGTGCCGGGGCGCCGGCCCGGGCGACCTCGCCCCGGGGAAGAATGTTGGGGTGCCTTCCATGTTGATCGACCGGGCCTGACGATGACCAGCTCCCAGGGTTTTCTCGTCCTGTCGGTCTTCTTGGCCTGCAGCGTCGAGATGGTCGAGGCCACGACCATCGTGCTGGCCGTCGGCACCACTCGCGGCTGGCGAAGCGGGCTGCTGGGAGTCGGTGCCGGGCTCGGCGTTCTGGCCGCCATCGTCGGGGCGCTGGGTCCGGCCGTCGTGGCGATTCCGCTCGAGGCACTGCGGACCGTCGTGGGCGGCCTGTTGTTGATCTTCGGGCTGGGCTGGCTGCGTAAGGCGATGCTGCGCGCCAGCGGCTGGAAGGCACTGCACGACGAGGACGCGATCTTCGCCGAGCAGCAGGAGTCGGCGCGCCGGGCGGCCATCGCGGCCGGCGCCTTCGACTCCTACGGCTTCACCCTGTGCTTCAAGGGGGTGCTGCTGGAAGGGCTCGAAGTGGCGTTCATCGTGCTCACCTTCGGCAGCAACGCCCGCGACATCCCGCTGGCAGCGCTGGGTGCGCTCGCCGCCGTCCTGGTCGTCCTGGCAGCGGCCATCGCCGCCCGGGCCCCGCTGTCCCGGGTCCCCGAGAACACCATGAAGTACGGCGTCGGCGTCATGCTGGTCGGCTTCGGCACGTTCTGGGGGGCCGAGGGCGTCGGAGTGCACTGGCCCGGCAACGACGCCGCCCTGCCCGTGCTGCTGGTCGGCTATCTCATGGCCAGCCTGGCGGTTGTCGCGATCCTGCGCCGGCGCCAGCCTGCCGGTGCGTCCGAAGGTCGTCTGGTGGCGACCTCGTGAGGCAGCTGCGGGCCTTCGGGCTGTTCTGGTGGGACTTCGTCGTCGGGGACGACTGGCGGATGGCGGCCGGGGTCGTCGTCCTGCTGGGCGCCACCGCGATCCTCACCCGCTCCGGCATCGACGGCTGGTGGCTGCCGCCGGTGGCCGTCCTGGCCGTCCTGGTTCTCTCACTTGCCCGGGTCGTCCGGCGTCGATGACGCTCGACCTGCCGTATAGTCCCCGGTTGGCGCGATGAAGCTCGCTCCTTGAACTGCCGGTTTTGCCGGCTAATGGCTTCTACCTGGTCTGCCAGCCGGTAGGAGCGCTCCGGATCTCCTGCCCGAGTCCGGAGGTGCTTTTGAACGTCTACTACATCGCAGCGGTCTGGGTCGGGATGGCCTTCGTCGCCTCCCTGATCAGCATCCGGACCGGCATCTCGGTGGCACTGGTGGAGATCGTGGTCGGTGCCGTGGTCGGCAATCTTCCGCATTCCAGTCACTACGTGCAGCAGGCACCCTTCGTCGTCTTCCTCGCCGCCCTCGGGTCGGTGCTCCTGACCTTCCTGGCGGGCGCAGAGATCGATCCGGTGTCGCTGCGACGGCACTGGAAGGCAAGCCTCTCCATTGGCGCGATCTCCTTCGTGCTGCCCTTCCTCGGCGCGTTCGCTTTTTCTTTCTTCGTCCTGGGGTGGACGTTGCACGCAGCCGAGATCAGCGGGATCGCCCTGAGCACGACCTCGGTCGCGGTGGTCTACGCCGTCATGGTGGAGACCGGACTCAACCAGGAGGACATCGGCAAGCTGATCCTGGCCGCCTGCTTCGTCACCGACCTGGGGACGGTGCTCGCGCTGGGCGGCTTCTTCGCGACGTACGGGCGGTTGCTCGCGGTCTTCGCGACGGTGACGGCCGTCGCCCTGTTCGTGTTACCCCGAGCCACCCGGATCCTGATCGACAAGGCCGGCCATCGGGTCAGCGAGCCCGAGATCAAGTTCCTGCTCGGCGTCCTGCTCGGTCTCGGCGGGCTTGCCTTCGCGGCCGGCAGCGAAGCCGTCCTTCCGGCCTACCTCGCCGGGCTCGTCCTGGCCGGGGTGTTCCACGTCGACCGGATCCTGGTGGACCGGATGCGGGCGATCGCCTTCGCGCTGCTGACCCCGTTCTTCTTTCTCCGCGCCGGCCTGCTTATCTCGCTGTCCGCGCTGGTGAGCGGGGCCGGTGTCATCGCCGCGCTGTTCTCGGTGAAGATGGTCACGAAGCTGGTGGGGGTGTGGCCGGTCGCGTCGGCCTTTGGCATCCAGCGAAAGGATCGGACCTACATCACCCTGTTGATGGCGACTGGCTTGACCTTCGGTTCGATATCGGCGCTTTTCGGTCTGACCCACCAACTGATTACCAATACGCAGTACTCCGAGCTGGTGACCGTGGTCATTCTTTCCGCCATCGTCCCCACCCTGATTGCCCAACAGTTCTTCGCCCCGGCCGAAGCGGATCCGGATCAGGAGGACGCCCTCGGGGCAGAAGACATCTCTCCACGGCGCCGCCGTCGCGGTTCGACGGCGGTCCGGAGGTCGTCGTGAGCCGGCGATCGTCCACGCCCGGGCGGGCTGACTCCGGCTGGCCGAGCGCTGGCGTCGCCAGTGTCGGTGCCGCCAGCTTCTTCTCCGACACCGGCCACGAGATCGCCACGGCCGTGCTGCCGAGTTTTCTGACGTCGACCCTGCACGCCTCGGCGGGAGCTCTCGGGCTCATCGAGGGTCTCTCCGACGCCCTGACCGGCGTGGCCAAGGTGGCCGGCGGCCCGCTCGCCAACGACACGGAACGTCGCCGGCGGCTGGCGACCGGCGGCTACCTCGGTACCGCGCTCGCCACCGGCGCCATCGGCTTCGCGGCGACGGTCTGGCAGGCCGGTGTCCTTCGAGCGCTGGCCTGGGCCTCCCGCGGCATCCGCTCGCCGGCCCGGGACACGCTGCTGTTCTCCCTCGCCCGGCCTGGCGCCTACGGCCGGGCCGCCGGGGTAGAGCGGGCCGGCGACAACCTGGGTGCGGTGGCGGGGCCGCTACTGGCGTCGGCATTGGTCGCCACCGTCGGCATCCGCCCGACGTTCTACGTCGCCTTCATCCCGGGCATCTTCGCCGCGGTCGCGATCACCGTGGCGGCCGGGCAGGCCCGCAAGCTGGCGGTCCCGGCCGGCCGGCGGGTGCGGCTCGAGCTGGCCGGCCTGCGGGCGGCGGGCCTGGCCCGACCGCTGCTGCCCATCGCCCTGTTCGAGCTCGGCAACACCGCTACGACGCTGCTGATCCTGCGGGCCACCGACCTGCTCCACTTCGCCGGCCGGTCGCTGTCCGCTGCGGCCGCACTTGCGATCTTGATCTACGCCGCCCACAACGCGGTAGGTGCCGTGGTCGCGCTGCTCGGTGGCCGGTGGATAGACGCGGCCGGGCCCCGCGTGGTGTTCGCAACCGGCGCCGGGCTCTACGTGCTCGCCTACCTCGGCTTTGCGCTGCCCCTCCACGGCTGGGCGGAGCTTCTGGCGGCGTTCTGCCTGGCGGGCGCCGGCATCGGACTCGCCGAGGCGGCCGAGTCCACCTTGGTGGCACAGCTCCTGCCGGACGAGCTGAGGGGGAGCGGCTTCGGCGTACTCGGGGGACTGCAGGCCGTGGGGGACCTCGCCGCCTCGGCCGTGGTCGGGTTGCTCTGGACGCTGGTGTCTCCCACCGTGGCGTTCATGTACGCAGCCGGGTGGATGGTCCTGTCGCTGCTTGCCTCGGCGCGGACGCGGTTGCTCGATCCGAGCCCGCTGGGGTAGCCATGTGCGATGGGGCACATCGCGGTCGGCACCGCTTCCTGGACCGACAAGACGCTGCTGGCCTCCGGCTGGTACCCGGAAGGGACCGACTCGGCGGCGGACCGGCTGGCGTACTACGCCTCCCAGTTCCGGCTGGTCGAGGTCGACTCGACGTACTACATGCCGCCGAACGAGCGCAACAGCGAGCTGTGGGTGGCTCGCACGCCGTCCGGGTTCACCTTCAACGTCAAGGCGTTCTCGCTGATGACCCAGCACCCGACCCGGCCCGCCGCGCTCTACAAGGACCTGCGGCCGGAGGGGGTCAAGAAGAGCATCTACCCCAAGGACCTGGAACCGGCCGTGGTCGACGCGGTGTGGGAGCGGTTCCTGAGCGCCCTCCAGCCGTTGCAGGACGCCGGCAAGTTGGGCGCGATCCTGTTCCAGTTCCCGCAGTGGTTCCCGATCGGCAAGCGCAACAAGCACTACCTGCTGGAGTGCAAGCGGCGGTGCGAGCCGATGCGGATCTGCGTCGAGTTCCGCAACCGGACCTGGCTGAGCGATGAGAACCAAGCCGAGACGCTGGACTTCCTCACGTCGTACGCCGTGCCCTACGTCTGTGTCGACATGCCGCAGGGGTTCACGAGCTCGGTGCCGCCGGTGCTGCGCGCAACCGCCGACCTGGCCGTGGTCCGCTTTCACGGGCACAACGACGACGGCTGGGAGAGCGGCGACATCTACCGGCGGTTCGGCTATCTCTACTCCGAGGCCGAGCTGGCGCGGTGGGCACCGAAGATTCGCTCCCTGGCGGCCTCGGCCAGCAGTACCCATGTCCTCCTCAACAACTGCTACCGCAACTACGCCCAGGTCAACGCGCAGCAGCTCGCCGACCTCCTGGCGGCCGACGCGACATCAACGGGTTGAGCCCGCTCAGCCGGTGGGTACGCCGGTGATCACGCCGTTGCCGGTCAGCGAGACATACAGCCTTCCGTCCGCGTCGAGGGCGACGGCGTTCGCCTGGCCCCCGGTTGCCCGGTAGGTGTCATCGGCAACGTCGGCCCAGGTGCTGCCGCCGTCGCCGGATCGCAGCAGAGCCGCACCGGTGCCGTCCGGTCCCGCCGCCAGGGCGACCAGCACCGAGCCGTCCGCACCAACCACCACCGGTCCCACCCGGCTCGAGTCGCTGACCCGAACGGCGGCGAGTGTTCCGGCGTTCACGCTGCCGCTGGTGGCACCGTCGATCCGGTACAGCCCGGAGTCGCCGGCGGAGACGTAGAGCCGGCCCGGTCGGCTCGGATCCGCCACGAGGTAGCCGGCGCGCCCTGCTCCGGGCGTCTTGGACCAGACCGATACCCAGGTCACACCGGCGTCGGAGGACCGCCACAGGCCGCTGCGGTTGTCGTAAACGAACACCACGTTGCTGCCGGCGGACCACGCGAAGGAGGCGCGCAGCGAGGAGCTCCGGTTGGCACCGGCCTTCGTGGACACGTGCTTCCAGGTGCCGCCGCCCTTGCGCCAGATGCCGCTGCCCTGGACGGCGGTGAGCAGCACAGTGGCCCCGTTGACCGTCCGCGCCGAGACGGCGATCGGCCGCTTGGGCCCGGCCGCGGCGGCCAGCTGCTCCGATCGCCAGCTTCCGCCTCCCGTCAGATCGGTGTTGGAGTACAGCTCGCCGCGGGTGTTGGTGTCGTTGTCACTACTGGCGAGATAGGCCGTGCCGTTCGGACCGAAGGTCACGGCGGCGCCGCGGGCCCCTCCCGCGCGTTGCATGACCACGGTCTGCAGGCCATCCCCGGAGCCGACCGCCGTCCAGTCCGCCATGCCCGCAAGCACCCGCCCTGCCCGCGTGGCGTCGGTGGCCACGGCGAGCCCGAACGTGGTTCCGAGCCGGCTGACGTAGGGGTACCAGTTGGCGCCGTCGTCGGCGGACCCCCATACACCGGAGCGACCGGCCATGACCACCGCTGAGCGCGAGCACGGGTCGGCCGGCGCGGGGGGCGCGACGGCGAGCTGGCTGGTCAGGTAGCTCCGGCCGGTGAGCAGGAACTCCGGCCGGGTGGCCAGCCACCAGCGATGGCCGTCGGTCCCGCCCACCTCGGCGTGGACCGCGCCCGCGGGGACGCCGGTCCACGTCCGCCCCCCGTCGGGGGAGCGCACCACGACATTGGGCCCGGTCTCGTCGCTGCCGGCGTAGAGGACCGACTGTCCGCAGGACGTATAGCCGGTGATCGAGGTCCAGATCTTGCCGGGCGTGGGGAGCGACGAGCTGTCCAGCCGGTCCCAGCTGCCGGTCAGCGGGCTGTAGCTGAACAGCCCCAGCGTGCCGGCAGCGGCGTACAGCGTCCCCTGGACGACCGCCAGCTCCTCGGCCGAGCCGGGGGAGTCCGGAATCGGCTCGAAGCCGCCCTCGGTCGTTGTGCGCCAGACCCCGCTCTCGTACGTCGCGGCGTAGAGCATCGCGGGGTTGGCGGGATCCGCCACAAGTGACCGGATGTGGCTGCCGGCCAGCCCCATGGCCGCCCAGGTGCTGCCGCCGTCTGTCGAGCGCAGCACGCCTTGGGCGAAGGTGCCTACGGACAGCGTGTCGGTCAGGTCGTCAGCGACGATGAGATTTCCGGTCGACCGCGGGTGAACGGGCGGGAGGCCAGGGATGCCGGTGTTGTTGGTGCCGGAGAACTGCGGCGTCGTCGAGAGGACCTGCCAGGAGCGGCCGGAGTCCTGCGAACGCAGCAGTCCGCCGCCGCGCCCTGCCTTTCCGGTGCCGGCGTAGACGAGGCCCGGAGTCGTCGAAGAGAAGACAAGGCTGGCCACGTGGAACATCGAGAAGGGGACCCCGGTGTTCGCGGCTGTCCAGCTCCGTCCGCCGTCGGTGGACCGGGAGATGCCGGAGACATCCCCGCCGGCGAGCACGAGCGCTGGGGTGAATGGGTCGAAGGCGACGGTGTTCTGGAAGCCGGCCCCTTCCACGCCGGAGGGGTGGAAGGCAAACGAGGGGGCGATGGTCACGGCGGAAGACGCGGGTGGAGCCAGCGCAGTCAGCGCGATCAATGCGGCGCACAGCACCAGCCGTACTGCAGGCGGTCTGTGCACCGGCCCCCCCAGCTTGGTCAAACCGGGCGTAGGTCCCGCATGACAGGGGATATCGTTGCGTCTGGTTGCTAAGTGCACCATCGGCCGAATGGACTAGTCGCCTGAATTGGCGGCGTAGTCACTCCGGGTGGTTTACGGCGGGCAGCCTTGCTCAAGGTTGATCGGAGCGCATACTCCGGATAGGCCTCACCATTCGCTCGCTGCCTGTGCGACTCGATGCCGAAACAACCCCGAAGGATCTCTAACAGATGAGTCGACACACCGCCGTCCCGTCAACTGCCGCCGCACGGCGAGTCGGCCGGGTGGCGCTCGCGTCGGCCCTGGGCCTGACCGTTCTGGCCCTGCCGGTGACCGCGCACGCTGACGTCACCAGCAAGCCGGCGCGGACCTGGGGCACCAACGGCCGGGTTTCGGTGATCCTGCCGGTGGGTGACCGGATCTACCTCGGTGGGAGCTTCACCTCGGTCGTCGACCCGTCCGGCAAGTCCTATCCCGCCAAGAACCTCGCCGTTATCAGCTCCTCGACGGGCGCGGCCGAACTGACCTTCGACGCGGGCACGGACACCGGTCCGGGTACCGCCGTCACGGCGCTGGCGACCGACGGGACCCGCCTGTTCGTCGGCGGCCTGTTCAAGTCCATCGACGGCGTCGCCCGAAGCAACTTGGTCGCGGTCGACGCAACGACGGGCGCGCTGGACACCAGCTGGACGGCTTCGGCCAGCGGCAGCGTCGACGCGTTGAGCTTCACCGGCGGGGCCCTTTACGCGGCCGGTCTGTTCTCTTCGGTGCGCAGCGGCGGTGGCAGCGGCGTGCAGTCCGGGCCCTATCTGGCCAAGATCGACGCGGCCACCGGGATGGTGGACACCGGCTGGACCCCCGCGCCCGGCGACCGGGTGCGGGCGCTGGCCCCAGCCCCGGACGGCACCGGTCGGTTGTTCATCGCGGGTGACTTCGACACCGTGTCGGGCGTCGTGGTCCGCAAGCTGGCCGCAGTCAGCGTCGCGGGTGCCGGGACCGTGGACCCCGGTTTCCGGCCGGGTCCGAATAACGGCAACGCCTACGCCACGGTGTTCGACGTGACCGCCGACGCGGGCCAGGTGTACGCGGCGGTCGGCGGTTCGGGCGGCGCCTGCACGGCGATCGCCGCCAGTAGCGGTGCCCGAGTCTGGTCCGACCACTCGGACGGCAACATGCAGTCGGTCCGGCTCATGGGCAGCGTCCTGTACTGCGGCGGCCACTACGGCGGCACCTCGTCGTTCGCCGGCTCCAGTCGTCAGAAGCTCGCGGCGGTCAACATCGGCGACGGATCTGTGAACGGCTTCGCCCCCAAGATCAACAGTCCGCTCGGGGTGTGGTCGCTCGGCACCGACGCCGCGCACCTCTACGTCGGCGGTGACTTCACCGACATCACCGGCGTGCCGCAGCCCTACTTCGCGGAGTTCCCGACGGTGAGAAGCGTCCCGGCGGCCCCGACGCTGTTCACCCAGCCCGGTAGCGCCGTCGTACACCTGTCCTGGACCGCCGCGTCGACCGACGGCGGCTCGCCCGTCACCAGGTACCGGATCTACCGCAGCACGACCGCGGGCGCCTACGGCTCGACGCCGTACGCCACGCTGCTCAGCGCAACCAGGGTCTACGACGACACCGCCGTCAGCAACAGAATCGCGTACTTCTACACCGTCGCCGCGGTCAACGCGGTAGGCCAGAGCCAGCCGTCGGCCGAACGATCCGCAACGCCGGATGCCGACATCACCCCGACCGCTCCCACCGCCCCCGTCGGCCTGACGGCGACTAACCCGCCGGGCAAGGTGCACCTGACGTGGAACCCGCCGGTCGACAACGGCGGGGCACCGGTCACCGGTTACCGGATCTACCGCGCCGCCGCGGCCGGCGCCGAGGAGCTCTACGCGACGGTCGACACGACCTCGTACGACGACGTGGCCATCGCCGCCGGCACGACGTACTACTACCAGGTGAGCGCCGTGAACTCGGTCGAGATCGAGGGCGGCCGCTCGGGCGAGGACTTCACCACGGCGCAGGCCGGTGTGCCGGGGCCACCGACGTTAACCGGTACGCCGGGAGCCGGCTTGGTGCACCTGGCCTGGACAGTTCCCAGTGACGGTGGCCTGCCGATCACCAAGTACATCGTCCTGCGCAACGACATCCGCATCAAGGTCACCAAGGACGCGACGTCCACCACCTACGACGACACGACCGCCACCCCCGGCACGGCCTACGTCTACCAGGTGGCGGCACTGAACTCCCTCGGCCGTGGCCAGCTTTCGAACAAGGTGACGGTCGGACCGAGCTGAGCACTCGCGCCGCGACGACGCCCGCGTTGAGGGTGGCGACCTGGTGACGTTGCTGCCTCGCGCGAAAATGGCGTCGGAGCGGTCGCCGGTCGCTGAGTAACATCGGCTGCTCAGCCCGCCACGTCGGCAAGGAGCCTCCGGTGAGCGTCGCCTCCAGTGCCGCCGACCGCGACCGCGTCGTGGTGGCCGCCGGTACCACGGCGGGAGCCGCTGTGCGGGCGGCCGGCGTACGAGATGCGACCGTGGTCCGGGACGGCGAGGGTGTCCTGCGCGACCTGAACTGGTCCCCGTCGATCGAGACCGCCGTCGTACCGGTTGGGATGGGAAGCGAGGACGGCCGCGCGGTGCTGCGGCACTCCACCGCGCACGTGATGGCTCAGGCGGTGACCGACCTGTTCCCGGAGGCGAAGTGGGCGATCGGGCCGCCGGTGGAGAACGGCTTCTACTACGACTTCGACGTCGCCCGGCCCTTCACCCCCGATGACATCGAGCGCATCGATGGGCGCATGCGGGAGATCGTCTCGGCCGACCAGGCCTTCGTGCGTCGCGAAGTCGCGCCGGCGGAGGCGGCCACACTCTTCGCCGACCAGCCCTACAAGCTGGAGATCCTGGAACGGGCGCGAGCGGGGTCGGTGGAAGGCGAGGAGACCGTCGACGCCGCCGGCCCGGACATCACCGTCTATGACAACGCTGCCGCAGGGAGCGTCGCCTGGACCGATCTCTGCCGCGGCCCGCATGTGTCGTCCACCGGCGCCATCCCGGCCTTCAAACTGATGCGCACCGCGGCGGCGTACTGGCGAGGTGATGAGCGCAACCCGATGCTGCAGCGCATCTACGGGACCGCCTGGGAGTCCGAGGAGGCGCTGAAGGAGCACCTCCGGCTGCTCGAGGAGGCCGAGGCGCGTGACCACCGGCGGCTCGGCGCCGAGCTCGACCTCTTCAGCTTCCCGCCGGAGCTGGGAGCCGGCCTGGCCATCTGGCACCCGAAGGGCGGTGCGGTCCGGCGGGCGATGGAGGACTACTACCGCTCGGAGCACGAACGGGCCGGCTACGCGTTCGTGGTCAGCCCGCACCTAGCCAAGAGCACGCTGTACGAGACCTCGGGACATCTGCAGTGGTACGCCGATGGCATGTACCCGCCCATGGAGATGGAGGGGGCGACGTACTACCCGAAGCCGATGAACTGCCCCTTCCACATCCTCGTCTATCGCTCGCGCGGCCGCTCCTACCGCGACCTGCCGCAGCGGCTGTTCGAGTTCGGAACCGTCTACCGCTTCGAGCGGTCCGGCGTCGTGCACGGCCTGACCCGCTCGCGCGGCTTCACCCAGGACGACGCCCACATCTTCTGTACGCCGGACCAGCTCGCCGGTGAGCTGACCTCGCTGCTCGCCTTCGTCCTGCGGCTGCTGCGTGACTTCGGGCTCACCGAGTTCGAGGCGGAGCTGTCGACCCGGCCGGAGAAGTACGTCGGCGAGCCGACGCAGTGGGACTCTGCCGAGGCCGCCCTGAAGGTGGCCCTCGACGCCAGCGGCGTGCCGTACGTCGTGGCCGAGGGCGAGGGCGCCTTCTATGCGCCGAAGATCGACGTGCACGTGCGCGACGCGATCGGCCGGCGCTGGCAGCTCTCGACCCTGCAGGTGGACCTGCAGTTCCCGGTGCGCTTCGACCTGGAGTACCAGGCGGCAGACAACACCCGGCAGCGCCCGTACATGATCCACCGGGCGCTGTTCGGGTCGATTGAGCGCTTCTTCGGGATCCTGCTCGAGCACTACGCGGGCGCGCTGCCGCCGTGGCTGGCACCGGTGCAGGTGGCGTGCATCCCGATCGCGTCCCGGCACGGCGAGTACCTCCACGGGCTGGCCGACCGGCTGCGGGGGAGCGGCGTCAGGGTCGAGGTCGACGAGTCCGACGAACGTATGCAGAAGAAGATCGTCAAGGCCCAGCAGGACAAGGTGCCCTTCATGCTGATCGCCGGTGACCGTGACATCGAGGCCGGTGCCGTCTCGTTCCGTTACCGGTCCGGAGAGGAGCGGCGCGGCGTACCGGTGGACGAAGCCATGGCCGAGATCGAGGCTGCCATCGCGGACCGGCGACCGGCCTGATGCCCGGTCCGGATGCCTTCGAGCGGCTGTGGACGCCGCACCGGATGGCCTACCTCAAGGGGGCGGGAAAGCCGACGGACGAGTCCGGTTGTCCGCTGTGCGACATCCCGGTCAAGTCTGACCGCGACGGCCTCGTTGTCGCCCGCGGTGAGCAGGTGTACGCCGTCCTCAACCTCTACCCGTACAACCCCGGGCACCTGATGGTGGTGCCGTACCGGCACGTCGCCGACTTCACCGAGCTGTCGGAAGCGGAGACGGTCGAGCTGGCGGCGTACAGCAAGGCCACGCTGACCGCCCTGCGGGAGGTCAGTCACCCGCAGGGCTTCAACATCGGCATCAATCTGGGTGCGGTGGCGGGTGCGGGAATCGCCGAGCACCTGCACCAGCACGTCGTCCCGCGGTGGGGCGGCGACACGAACTTCATGCCCGTGGTCGGCCGTACCCGGGTGCTCCCCCAGCTGCTCGCCGACACCCGCGACCTGCTCGCCGCCGCCTGGCCGAAACTGACCGGCACCGCCTGAGGGGCGTTCCACACTCACGGAGACAAAGCGGGGTCGGGACGCCGCTTAGTTTCCGCAACCTCCATGGTGGACAACCACGGCGGGTCCACACTCCGGCACGGGCGACTTTCGCCAGCACATCGTCCGGTCCAGCATCGGGCGATGCCGGTCGTTTCGATCCGCCCGGGCTTGGCCGAAGTGGTCACCAGGTCGCAAGCGCTCGCCTGCGGGCTCAGCGTGGACACGGTTCGCTGGTTGCTGCGGTCCGGACGGTGGCAGCGGGTGCACCGAGGCATCTACGTCACCCACAACGGACCGCTGACCACCGCTCAACGCGAATGCGCGGCCCTGCTCTACGCCGGTGAAGGCGCCGCGCTCAGTCACCACCGCCGCCGCGCGAGACGGCTTTCGCGGCTACCCGTCGCCGGAGGTGCACGTGAGCGTGCCGTCGGAGCGCCGGGTTCGGGGGCAGCCGCGGCTCGTCGTCCACCGGAGCGGATCGCTCAGCGAGCCCGACGTGCACCCAGACCGGCAACCGCAGCGTACGCGACTGCCCAGGTCCATCGTCGACATGGCGACGGACGCCCGGCGGCGGGAAGACATCCGGGCCATCCTTGCCGCTGGCGTGCAGCAACGGCTTGCCACCGTGCCGCAGCTGCGTGCTGCGGTGTTGCGGCTGGGACCGTGCCGCCACCGCTCCCTGATACTGCGAACGCTCGCCGACATCGCCGGCGGCGCCCACTCCTTGCCGGAGCTGGAGATGGCGGGTCTGCTGCGCCGGGCGGGACTGCCGCAGCCGACCGCACGGCAGTTGCCCCTGCGGAACGGTCGGTACTACCTCGACCTGTGGTGGGAGGGGGCCCGGCTCGCCGTCGAGGTGGACGGCTCACAGCACATGGTTGGGCCGCAGTGGTGGAGTGACATGGACCGGCAGAACGAGATCGGGCTGGACGACCGGCTGGTGCTGCGGTTTCCCAGCCACGCCATCCGGGAGCAGCCGGGGAGGGTGGCCGCCCAGATAGGGCGCGGGTTGCGGCGTACGGGGAGAGTCACGGAAACCAAGCGGCACCAGGACACCGCAAGAGTTCCGTAACCCCGTCGCCCCAGTGGGGTGGTGGCCGCGGTAAGGCCTGAACGCCAAGGCGTCAGCCGGCGGGATCGGCGAGCACCTTGCTGGCGATGTGGCTCGGCATCGGCTCGTGCCGCCGGTAGCGCCGCGAGAACGTGCCGGTGCCGTGCGAGATCGACCGCAGGTCCACGGCGTAACGGACCACCTCGGTCTCCGGGACCTCGGCCTTGACCAGCGTCCGCCCGGCGCCCACCGGCTCGGTACCGGATACCCGGCCGCGCCGGCCGGACAGGTCGCTCATCACCGCGCCGACGTACTCGTCGGCCACCAGGACCGACAGCTCCAGCACGGGTTCCAGGAGCAGTACCGATGCCGCCTTGGCCGCCTCCTTCAGCGCCAACCCGCCGGCGATCTGGAAGGCCATGTCGGAGGAGTCGACGTTGTGCGCCTTGCCGTCGAACAGCGTCACCCGCAGGTCGACGACCGGGTAGCCGGCGCTGACACCACGCTCCATCTGGGCCCGCACGCCCTTCTCGACCGACGGGATGAACTGCCGCGGTACGGCCCCCCCCACCACCTTGTCGACGAACTCGAAACCCTCTCCCGAACCGAGCGGCTCGATCTGCACGTCGCAGACGGCGTACTGGCCGTGCCCACCCGACTGCTTGACGTGGCGGCCCTTGCCCGTCGCCTTGGCGGCGAAGGTCTCGCGCAGCGGCACCCGTAGGTCGACAGTCTCCACCTCGACGCCGTACTTGGTCTTCAGGCGGTCGAGCAGTACGTCGGCGTGCGCCTCGCCCATGCACCAGAGCACCAGCTGGCCGGTCTCCTGGTTGTTCTCCAGCCGCAGCGTCGGATCCTCCGCGACCAGCCGGGCCAGACCCTGGCCGAGCTTGTCCTCATCCGCCTTGGACTTCGCCCGGATCGCCACCGGCAGCAGCGGCTCGGGCATCTCCCAGGCGGCCACGAGCAGCGGGTCGTCCTTGGCCGAGAGGGTGTCACCGGTCTCCGCGCGGGACAGTTTGGCGATCGCCACGATGTCTCCCGCCACGCAGTGGCTCACCGGCCGCTGCGTCTTGCCCAGCGGCGAGGTGAGCGCGCCCACCCGCTCGTCCACGTCGTGGTCGGCGTGGCCGCGGTCGGCGAGGCCGTGACCGGAGACGTGTACGGCGGTGTCCGGCCGCAGCGTGCCGGAGAAGACCCGGACCAGGCTGATCCGGCCGACGTAGGGGTCGGTGGTCGTCTTGACCACCTCGGCCACCAGCGGACCGTCCGGGTCGCAGTCGAGCGGGTCGTGCGGTCGACCGTCGGGCCGGCTGACCGGAGGCAGCTCGTGCTCGAGCGGCGACGGGAAGGCGCTGGTCAGGACCTCCAGAAGCTCCGCCGTACCCAGCCCGGTCGGTGATGCCGCGGCCATGACCGGGAAGAACGAGCCGCGGGCGACAGCCGTCTCGAGGTCGTCCACGAGCACCTTGGTGTCGATGTCCTCACCGCCGAGGTAACGGTCCATGAGGGACTCGTCCTCGCTCTCGGCGATGATCCCTTCGAGCAGCGCGTTGCGGGCGTCGGCGACGAGCGGCAGGTGCTCGGCATCCGGTGCCCGCTCGACCCGTTGTCCGCTGGTGTAGTCGAAGACCTGCTGGCTGAGCAGGCCGATCAGCCCGCCCACGCCGCCCTCGGTGTGCAGCGGCAGGTAGAGCGGCAGTACCCCGTCCCCGAAGGCGGCCTGGCAGGCCGCCACGGTGGCCTCGAAGTCGGCCCGCGGGGAGTCCAGCTTGGTTATCACGACGGCGCGCGGAAGGCCGACGGCGGCGCACTCCTCCCACAGCAGCGACGTGGCCCCGTCGAGGCTGTCCGCGGCCGAGACGACGAACAGCGCCGCGTCGGCGGCTCGCAAACCCGCCCGCAGGTCACCGACGAAGTCGGCGTACCCGGGCGTGTCCAGCAGGTTGACCTTGATGCCGTTGTGCTGGAACGGGGCCAGGGCGAGCGAGACCGACCGCTGCTGGCGCGTCTCCGCGTCGTCGTAGTCGGTGACGGTGCTGCCGTCCTCCACCCGACCCGCGCGCGCGATCGTGCCGGTGGCGGCGAGCAGCGCCTCCACCAGCGTCGTCTTGCCCGCCCCGGAATGACCGACCAGTGCCACGTTGCGTACCGAGGCCGGTGCCTCGGCCACCGGCGCCCTGCCGGTGGCCGCCCCAGGGCCGGCTGCCTTGTCCGCCATCGAAACCCGCCTCCTCGAAATGCCGTGAACGGCGACTCTCCCTCAGGGGGCGGACCGGGACAAGGGCCGATCACGCCTCGACGGCCGGTAACCGGGCCGCAGCGGACGTAGAGTGCAGACCTCCGGGCCGCAGAGAAACGGAAGGGCCATGCTCAACGTCGTGCGGGCGCCCATCGCCCGCGCACTGGCCCCGGTCGGCGTTGCGCTCAACCGGCGAGGCGTGAGCCCCGACGTGGTCACCGTCATCGGCACGCTCGGCGTCTCGGTCGGTGCGCTGGCCTTCTATCCGCGGGGCGTCTTCTTCTGGGGGACCATCTTCATCACCTGCTTCGTCTTCTCCGACATGGTCGACGGCGCGGTGGCCCGCGCCCGCGGCGGCGGTAGCCAGTGGGGAGCCTTCCTCGACTCCACCCTCGACCGGGTCGGGGACGCGGCGGTCTTCGGCGGGCTGCTCCTCTGGTACGCCGGCCGCGGCGACGACCAACTGCTGGCCGCCGTCACCCTGTGGTGTCTGGTGGCCGGCGCCCTCACGTCGTACATCAAGGCCCGGGCCGAGGGGCTGGGGCTGCGCTGCGACGTGGGCATCGCCGAGCGCTCCGAGCGGCTGATCACCATCCTGGTCGCCACCGGACTCTCCGGGCTGTTCAACCTGCCGGCCCTTCGAATCGGCGCGCTGTGGGTGCTCGCCGTCGCAACCACCGTGACGGTCGGGCAGCGGCTGGTCGAGGTGCGTCGGCAGAGCTCCGCGGCGGTGCTCCGCCGGTGAGGGAGCGACTTGTCGTCGCGGCGTACCTGCTGGGTTGGCGGGTGACGCGGCTGCTGCCGGAGAGGCTGGTACGGGCACTGTGCGCGTTGGCCGCGGAGGTGGTCTGGCGGCGGCAGGGGACCGGCGTACGCCGGCTGAAGGGCAACCTGCGCCGGGTGCTCGGACCGGCGACCACCGAGGCCGAGCTCGCGGCGGCTACCCGGGCCGGTCTGCGGTCCTACCTCCGCTACTGGTCGGAGGTGTTCCGGCTCCCGGCGCTCGGGCGCGACCTGGTGGTGGACCGCACCCGGATGGCCGACGAGCACCTGCTCCTCGACGCCTTCGCGACCGGGAGGGGAGTGGTCGCCGCGCTGCCGCACATGGGCAACTGGGACTGCGCGGGCGCCTGGGCGGTCTTTCGCGGGATGCCGTTCACCACCGTGGCCGAGCGGCTGCAGCCGGAACTGCTCTTCGACCGCTTCGTGGACTTCCGCCGGTCGATCGGGATGGAGGTGGTGCCGCTGACCGGTGGGTCCGGAAACACCTTCGCCGAGCTGCTGCGGAGGCTGCGTGCCGGCGCGATGCTCACTCTGCTGGCCGACCGCGACCTGACCAGCAGCGGCGTCGAGGTCGACTTCTTCGGCGCGACCGCGCGCTTTCCGGCCGGACCGGCCGCGCTGGCGCTGTCCACCGGCGCACCGTTGCTGCCGGTGACGCTGTGGTATCCCGACCCCGGAGAAACACCCGGCTGGTGCGGCCGCGTCCATCCGGCGGTGACCCCGCCGGAATCCGGCTCGCGCAAGGAGAAGGTCGCCGCGATGACACAGGCACTGGCCGACGTCTTCGCGTCGGCGATCCGCGCTCATCCGACCGACTGGCACATGCTCCAACGCGTGTGGGCTGCCGACCTCGACCCGGCCCGGTCCGAACCGCTGACTCCGGTGAGCCGATGAGGGTCGGCCTGGTCTGCCCTTATCCCTGGGACGTGCCCGGCGGGGTGATGGCGCACGTACGCGACCTGGCCGAGGCCCTGCTGGGGCTGGGTCACGAGGTGTCGGTCATGACCCCGGTCGACGACCCGGACGCGGTGCTGCCGGCGTACGTCGTCTCCGGTGGCGGGGCGCTCCCGGTGCCGTTCAACGGATCGGTCGCCCGGCTCGCCTTCGGTCCGATGGCGGTGGCCCGGGTACGCCGGTGGCTGCGCGAGGGGCGTTTCGACGTACTGCACGTGCACTCGCCCGAGGCACCCAGCCTGTCCCTGCTGGCCTGCATGAACGCCCACGGGCCGATCGTGGCGACCTTTCACGCCGCCAACCCGCGCTCGTGGATCATGGCCACGCTGCAGCCGGCGTTGCAGCCGCAGATGGAGAAGATCCTGGGCCGGATCGCCGTGTCGCCCGCCGCCCGCAAGACGATCGTCGAGCACCTGGGTGGCGACGCGGTCGTCATCCCGAACGGCGTCTCGGTGGCGAGCTTCGAGGGTGCCGAGCCGTTGCCGGGCTGGCCGCGGCCGGGTGGCACGGTGGGTTTCCTCGGCCGGCTGGACGAGCCGCGCAAGGGTCTGGCGGTTCTGCTCGACGCCTTCGGCCGACTGGCCGCCGGCCGGCCGGAGCTGCGCCTGCTGGTCGCCGGGCCCGGGGACGCGCAGCTGCGGGGCCTGCCGGCGGCCTTGCGGCGGCGGGTCGTGCTGCTGGGCCAGGTCAGCGATGCGGACAAGGCGCGGTTCTTCCGGTCGGTCGACGTCTATGCCGCGCCCAACCGGGGGGGTGAGAGCTTCGGGATCGTGCTGCTGGAGGCGATGGCGGCCGGTACACCGATCGTGGCGAGTGACCTGGCCGCCTTTCGGCGGGTGCTCGCCGACGGGCGGGCCGGCCGGCTCTGTCCCGCCGGTGACCCGGCCGCGCTGGCCGGGGCCCTCGACGGTCTGCTGGCGGATCCGGCCGCGCGCGCCTCGCTCGTATCGGCGGCCCGGGTGCTGGTGCGCCGCTACGACTGGTCGGGAGTGGCCCGCTCGGTGGTGCAGGTCTACGAGACCGTGCTGACCGCCGTACCGGCCGGCGTGAGCCCGCTGCCGCGGCCGGTGCGGGCGGATTCGGACGCCTCGGCTCGTTAGGCTGCGCTCGTGCGACTCCTCGTCACGGTCGTCACCGTGGTGGCGGTCCTCGCGACCTACCTCACCTGGCTCGCCGGTCGGCTGGACCGGCTGCACGGCCGGGTGGAGGCGGCCCGCGCCTCGCTGGACGCCCAGCTCGTCCGGCGGGCGGCGGCCGCCGGTGAGCTCGCGACGTACGCCCGGGGTCAGAGTGGTTGGGCCGGGGTTGACGTGGGCGGCGAACTCGCCGCGGCCTCGGCAGCGGCCCGGGTGGCTGCGCCGGCGGATCGCGAGGTGGTGGAGAACGATCTGAGCCGGGCGCTGCGCGGCGCCCTGGCGGCGCTGCCGTCGCCGATCGCCGCCGGCAGCGGTGCCGATTCCGGCCGGCTGCTGGCCGAGCTGGAGGCCGCCTCGACCCGGGTGGTGTTGGCGCGGCGGTTCTACAACGACGCGGTCCGTGACACCCGGGCGCTGCGCTCGCGGCGGGTGTCACGGTGGCTGAGGCTGGCCGGTCACGCCCCGCTGCCGGCGTACTTCGAGATCGACGACACCGCCGTGGTCGCCGCCACCGCAAGCTGAGAGTCCGCCCACTGACGGCGCTGAAGCTGCGGGTCCAGGGGTTACGTGAACGTGTCACCATGGACACCGACGTACGCACCGAAGGGATTGATCGTGTCCAGCACCCAGGAGACCACGGCGGCCATCGGCACCGCGCGGGTCAAGCGCGGGATGGCCGAGATGCTCAAGGGCGGCGTGATCATGGACGTGGTCACGCCGGAGCAGGCGCGGATCGCCGAGGACGCCGGCGCGGTTGCCGTGATGGCGCTGGAACGGGTCCCGGCCGACATCCGGGCGCAGGGCGGGGTGGCCCGGATGAGCGACCCCGACATGATCGACGCCGTCACCTCCGCGGTGTCCATCCCGGTCATGGCCAAGGCCCGGATCGGCCACTTCGTCGAGGCGCAGGTCCTGCAGGCCCTCGGGGTCGACTACGTCGACGAATCCGAGGTGCTCACGCCGGCCGACGAGGCTCACCACATCGACAAGTGGGCGTTCACCGTGCCGTTCGTGTGCGGCGCGACGAACCTGGGTGAGGCGCTGCGCCGGCTCTCCGAGGGGGCGGCGATGATCCGCTCGAAGGGAGAGGCCGGCACCGGGAACGTGGTCGAGGCGACCCGGCACATGCGGGCGATCCGGTCCGAGATCAAGCGGCTCGCCACGTTGGACGAGACCGAGCTCTTCGCCGCGGCCAAGGAGCTGCGGGCGCCGTACGAGCTGGTGAAAGAGGTTGCGGCGGCCGGGGCACTGCCGGTGGTCCTCTTCACCGCCGGCGGCATCGCCACTCCAGCAGACGCGGCGATGATGATGCAGCTCGGCGCCGACGGCGTATTCGTCGGTTCGGGCATCTTCAAGTCCGGTAACCCGGCGGTGCGGGCCCGCGCCATCGTCGAGGCGACCACCTTCGCCGACGATCCGGCGATCGTGGCCAAGGTGTCCCGAGGGCTTGGCGAGCCCATGGTCGGAATCAACCTCGCCGAACTCCCGGCCGAGCAGCGGTACGCCGCCCGCGGCTGGTGAGCGGCAAGGCCCCGCGGATCGGGGTCCTCGCGCTACAGGGAGACGTCCGCGAGCACCTGCGGATGCTGGCTTCGGTTGGTGCCGAGGCGGTGCCGGTACGTCGGCCGGAGGAGCTGGAGACCCTCGACGGGATCGTGATCCCGGGCGGCGAGTCCACCACGATCGGCAAGCTCGCCGTCACCTTCGGCCTGCTCGAGCCGCTGCAGAAGGCCGTGGCGGGCGGGCTGCCGGCGTACGGCTCGTGTGCCGGCATGATCCTGCTGGCCGACGCCGTCGTCGACGGCCGGCCGGACCAGCCCCTCATCGGCGGTCTGGACATGGTCGTACGCCGCAATGCCTTCGGTCGCCAGGTGGACTCCTTCGAGGGGGAGGTCGACGTCAGCGGAGTCGACGGCGGACCGGTCCCGGCCGTGTTCATCCGGGCGCCGTGGGTCGAGTCGGTCGGCCACGAGGTGGCGGTGCTCGCCGTCCTTGGGACGGCGGTGCACAGCCGGACGACGGGGAAGGGGCCAGGCGATGCCGCCGACCGGATCGTCGCCGTCCGGGCGGGCCGGCTGCTGGCCACCGCCTTTCATCCGGAGCTGACCAGCGACTCCCGGGTGCATGCGCTCTTCGTGGACGTCGTCCGCTCGGGGTGACGCGCCCGCCGCCCGCTGTCCGCCGCCAACTCTCGCGAACTCTCCGCGATCAAGGAGAAAGGCACCCATGTCGGAGATCCACATGGGTCCATACGTCCTTGATCGCGGCGGTGACCGGGAGCCACTCCCAAACGCCCGCGGGGGCGCAGCGCTGACCGGCTCCGACCGGCCGCTCCGGATAGCATCTCCGCTATCCCCTCGGAGTGTCGCCCCGCGAGGCGGCGAGCGGGGCGCGGACGCGAGGTGGGCAGCGGAGGCGACATGAGCGGCCACTCGAAGTGGGCGACCACCAAGCACAAGAAGGCCGTCGTCGACGCCCGGCGGGGGAAGCTGTTCGCCAAGCTGATCAAGCAGATCGAGGTGGCGGCCCGCACCGGAGGCGGCGACCCGGCCGGCAACCCGACGCTGGCCGACGCGATTGCCAAGGCCCGGTCCAACTCGGTGCCGGCCGACAACATCGATCGCGCGGTCAAGCGCGGCTCGGGCGAGTTGGGTGACGCGGCGGCGTACGAGAACATCAGCTACGAGGGCTATGGCCCGGGTGGCGTGGCGGTCCTCGTCGAGTGCCTGACCGACAACCGCAACCGGGCTGCCTCCGAGGTCCGGACGGCGATGACCCGTAACGGCGGCACGATGGCCGACCCGGGGTCGGTGTCCTACCTGTTCACCCGCAAGGGCGTGGCGATCGTGCCGGCCGCCGGGCTGACCGAGGACGACGTTCTGCTCGCCGTGCTCGACGCCGGTGCCGAGGAGGTCAACGACCTCGACGGGTCGTTCGAGGTGGTCTGCGAGGCGGTCGACCTGCACGCCGTCCGGCTGGCGCTGCAGGCGGCCGGCATCGAGCTGGAGTCCGCGGAGGTGTCGTGGTTGCCGAGTGTGTCCGTCCCGCTCGACGACGAGACCGGCCGGCGGGTGCTGCGCCTCGTCGACGCCCTCGAGGACTGCGACGACGTCCAGAACGTCTGGGCCAACTTCGACGTCAGTGACGACGTGCTCGAGTCGGTCAGCTGACCGCGAGGCGGCGCGGCCGTCACTGCCGCCCGTGCCAAGCGGGCGCGTCGTACGGCGGTTCCGTCGGAAGCCCGCGGTAGCGTCCAAGCCGAACAGGTGTTCGGGCCGGACTGGAGGGGGCGCGGTGCGGGTGCTCGGCGTGGACCCTGGCCTGACCCGCTGTGGGCTCGGTGTGGTCGAGGGCCGGCCAGGCACGCCACCGCGTCTTGTGGACGTGGGCTACGTGACCACGCCGGCAGGCGCGCCGATCGGCGTCCGGCTGGTGGCGTTGGAGCGCGAGATCGAGCGCTGGTTGACCGAGCATGTGCCGGACACCGTCGCGGTCGAGCAGGTGTTCAGCCAGTCCAACGTCCGGACGGTGATGGGTACGGCGCAGGCGGGCGCGGTCGCGATCACCTGTGCCGCCCGCCGCGGCCTGCCGGTCGCGACCCACACCCCGAGCGAGGTGAAGGCGGCGGTGACCGGTAACGGGCGGGCGGACAAGGCCCAGGTCGCGGCCATGGTGACCCGGCTGCTCGGGCTGCCCGCGCCGCCGCGACCGGCGGATGCCGCCGATGCGCTGGCGCTGGCCATCTGCCACCTCTGGCGCGGCGGGGCGCAGGCCCGACTGGCCAGCGCCGCGGCCGCGTCAGCGGGGCGGCGATGATCACCAGCGTCCGCGGCCGGGTGGCGGCCGTGCACCCCGACGGCGCGGTGGTCGAGGTCGGCGGCGTCGGGCTGTTCGTGTCCTGCGCGCCAGGGACGCTGGCCCGGCTGCGGGTGGGCGAGCCGGGCCTGCTGGCCACCTCGCTCGTCGTACGGGAGGACTCGCTCACGCTCTACGGGTTCGGCTCGGAGGACGAGCGCTCGGTCTTCGAGCTGTTGCAGACCGCCAGCGGGGTCGGGCCGCGGCTGGCGCAGGCGGTCCTGGCCGTGCACTCCCCGACCGCCGTACGCCGGGCCGTCGCCACCGAGGACCTGGCCGCGTTGACCCTGGTGCCGGGGGTCGGCCGCAAGGGGGCCCAGCGGATGGTGCTCGAGCTCAAGGACCGGTTGACCGGCGAGCCACTCGCCGATCCGGCCAGCGACGGCGCCGCGGCGCCCTGGCGCGAACAGCTGCGGGGAGCACTCGTCGGCCTCGGCTGGTCCACCCGCGAGGCCGACGAGGCGGTTTCGGCGGTGGCGCCGGAGGCCGACGGCGTCGCCGCGCCGGATGTCGCCGTACTCCTGCGGAGCGCCCTGCGGCTGCTGAGCCGGCGATGAGCGGAGCCGACCCGGTCGTGGACCCGACAGTTGATCCGCTGGCGGACGTGGTGTCGCCGCTGCCGGTGGACGAGGAACTGATCGTCGAGGCCGCGCTGCGGCCGCGCCGACTGGCGGAGTTCGTCGGCCAGGAGCGGGTGCGCGAGCAGCTGTCCCTGGTACTGGAGGGCGCCCGACGCCGCGGCCGGCCGCCGGACCATGTCCTGCTGTCCGGCCCCCCGGGGCTCGGCAAGACCACGATGGCGATGATCATCGCTGCCGAACTCGGTGCGCCGATCCGGGTGAGCAGCGGGCACGCCATCGAGCGCGCCGGCGATCTGGCCGCGCTGCTCTCGACGCTGACCGAGGGCGAGGTCCTCTTTCTCGATGAAGTGCACCGGATCGCCCGCCCCGCCGCGGAGATGCTCTACATCGCGATGGAGGACTTCCGCGTCGACGTCGTGGTGGGCAAGGGCCCGGGAGCCACCGCCATCCCGCTCGCGGTGGCGCCGTTCACGCTGGTCGCGGCCACCACCCGGGCCGGCCTGCTGCCCGGCCCGTTGCGCGACCGCTTCGGCTTCGTCGCGCACCTGGACTTCTACGAACCGGCCGAGCTGCGGCGGGTGCTGGCCCGGTCGGCCCGGCTGCTCGACCTTCCCGTCGACGCCCTCGGCGCGGCCGAGATCGCCGGTCGGTCCCGTGGCACCCCACGGATCGCCAACCGGCTGCTGCGCCGGGTCCGCGACTACGCCGAGGTGCGTGGCGACGGTGTCGTGACGCTCGAGATGGCGACCGCGGCGCTGGCCGTCTACGAGGTCGACGAGCTCGGCCTCGACCGGCTCGACCGGGGCGTGCTGGATGCGCTTCTCCGGCTCTTCGGTGGCGGACCGGTGGGGTTGTCCACGTTGGCGGTCGCGGTGGGGGAGGAGCGGGAGACCGTCGAGGAGGTGGCCGAGCCCTTCCTGGTGCGAGCCGGGCTGCTGGCCCGTACGCCGCGCGGCCGGGTGGCCACCCCCGCTGCCTGGGTCCACCTGGGCCTGCGACCCCCGATGGACGCGGTCCGGCCGTCGCTGTTCGAACTGCCCGACGCAACGGCGGAGGGGAACCCGGGCGGCGGGTAGGTCGTTGCCCGGCGTACGGAGGCTGACGTAGAATTTATCCGGCCACGTTTGTCGTGGCCATTCGTGTGTGTTGACAAGCATCGATATTCGGGGAGCAGAAGGCCGTGCAGCAGCTAGCCGTCGTCCTCGCCGCCAACAACAGTGGCGGTGCGGTCAGCCTGCTCATCCCGCTGCTGCTGCTCGGCGCGTTCTTCTTCTTCGCCATCCGCCCGCAGCGGGCCCGGCAGCGGGCCTTCGCCCAGGTCCAGGCCGCGCTGACCGAGGGGCAGGAGGTCGTCACGACCGCCGGCCTCTACGGCACGGTCGCCGAGGTCGGCGCGGACTTCGTACTGCTGGAGGTGGCGCCCGGCGTACGGGTCAAGCTGGCGCGGGCGGCCGTCGGTTCGGTGATCTCGAACCTCGAGCCGGCTCCGGACGTGCCGCCGGAGGACCGGATCTAGCCGGATCGTCGGCGATAATCGCAATCCTGCGAGTCAGTCGAGGACGGGAGCGTCGTACCGTGGCACCACCGCCGAGCACGTCGAGGCCGGGCCGGGCCTTGGCGGCCGTGGCGCTCGCGCTGGTCGCGCTCTATGCCGCCGTGTTCCTCGGCAAGAGCCCCACGCCGCAGCTCGGGCTGGACCTGCGCGGCGGCACCAGCGTCATCCTGACGCCCAAGGCGGGTCAGAACGCCAAGGTCACCAAGGATTCGCTGGCCAAGGCGGTCGACATTCTCCGGCAGCGGGTCAACGGCCAGGGCGTCGCCGAGGCGGACGTGACCACACAGGGCGGCCGGAACATCATCATCTCGGCGCCCGGCAGGGGTCGGGCTGACATCGTCAACAAGGTCTCCCAGACCGCTCAGCTCCGCTTCCGCGAGGTCGTGAGGGAGGAGCCCGCCGGTGCCACCGCGACGCCGACCGGCTCGCCGGCTCCCAGCGCCAGCGGCAGTCCGAAGCCGTCGCCGGGCCCGTCGATCGCACCCGCGCCCAGCGCCAGCCCGACGGGAAACGGTCGCGCGCTGAGCCGCGCCCTGCTTCCCGCCGCCACCCCGAGTCCGTCCGCAGCACCGTCGGCCCGGCCAAGCGCCCCCTCCTCGCCGACCCCGGTGCGCTCGGGCGACCCGGCCGCCGCCGCCCAGGCGTTCGCGACGATCGACTGCAACAAGGCCTCGGACACCTCCGGCGGCAGCACCGACGACCCGAACCAGCCACTGGTGGCCTGCAGCGAGGACAAGGCCACCAAGTTCCTGCTGGCCCCGGCGAAGGTGATCGGCACCGACGTCAAGACCGCGAGCGCCAACCTCGACCAGAACCTGGGCAACGAATGGCAGGTGATCGTCAGCTTCACCGGCAAGGGCCAGAACAAGTTCACCGCCCTCACCCGGGAAGTCGTGAGTAAGCCGCGCCCGGCGAATCAGGTCGCGATCGTGCTCGACGGCGTCGTCATCTCCGCGCCGACGATCAACGAGGCGATCCCCGGAAACGCACAGATCACCGGTTCGTTCACCGAGAAGAGCGCGAAGGACCTGGCCAACGTCTTGAAGTACGGCGCGCTGCCGCTCACCTTCGTGACCCAATCGGTGGAGTCGATCTCCCCGACGCTCGGTGACGACCAGCTGCGAGCCGGGCTGCTGGCCGGCACGATCGGGCTCGGGCTGGTGATCCTGTACTCGCTGCTCTACTACCGGGGCCTCGGCCTGGTCACCATTGCCAGCCTGGCGTTGAGCGCCCTGGTGGTCTACGCCTCCACCGTGCTGCTCGGCCGGGCCATCGGCTACACCTTGACCCTGGCCGGCATCGCCGGGTTCATCGTCGCCGTCGGCATCACCGCCGACTCCTTCGTCGTCTACTTCGAACGGCTGCGCGACGAGGTCCGCGAAGGCCGCACCCTCCGGTCGGGGGTGGAGCGCGCCTGGGTGCGGGCCCGGCGCACCATCCTGTCCGCCGACACGGTGTCGTTGCTCGCCGCCTTCATCCTGTACTTCCTCTCGGTCGGCGGCGTCCGTGGGTTCGCGTTCACGCTGGGGTTGTCCACGATCGTGGACCTCTTCGTCGTGTTCCTGTTCACCAAGCCGCTGATGACCTTGCTGTCCCGCACGAAGCTGTACGGCGGCGGCGGCGCGTTCTCGGGGCTCGGCCGGGCCCGGATGGCAGGTAGCACCGAGCCGGAGCCGGTCACCGGCACCCGCCGTACCGCCCCCAGGGAGGTCTGAGGATGGCGCGGACCGGAATCGCCAGCCGGCTCTACCGGGGCGACGTCTCCTTCGACTTCATCGGCCGGCGCCGGTGGTGGTACGCGCTGTCCGGCCTGGTGCTGGTGATCAGCATCGGCAGCCTGCTCTTCAAGGGGATCCACCTCGGCATCGAGTTCAAGGGCGGTGCGCTGTTCACCGCCGAGGCCCACGGTCACTCCACCGGTGATGCCCGCGAGGCCGCCATCGCCGCCGGCGCCACCCAGGCCTCGGTGACCAAGATCGGCGAGGGCAAACTCCGGATCCAGACCGAGTTCCTGCCCAACAAGAAGGCCGACGACGTCCAGCAGGCAATCGCCGACAAGCTCGGCGTCGGAGTGAACGAGGTCGCCTCGACCACGGTGGGACCGAGCTGGGGCGAAGAGATCACCAAGAAGGCCCTCCAGGGCCTGGTCGGGTTCCTGATCGCCGTGGTGATCTACCTGTCGATACGGTTCGAGCCGAAGATGGCCGCCGCCGCGATCATCGCGCTGATCCACGACCTGGTCATCACCGCCGGCATCTACTCACTGGTCGGCTTCGAGGTCACCCCGTCCACTGTCATCGCGCTGCTGACCATCCTGGGTTACTCGCTCTACGACACCGTGGTGGTCTTCGACAAGGTCCGGGAGAACACCCAGGGGCTGGCCGGCGGCAGCCGGATGACCTTCAGTCAGGCGGCCAACCTGGCCGTCAACCAGACCCTGGTGCGCTCCATCAACACCTCGGTCATCGCACTGATCCCGGTGGGGTCGCTGCTGTTCATCGGCGCCATCCTGCTCAAGGCCGGCACCCTGCTGGACCTGGCACTGGCGCTGTTCATCGGACTGGCGGCCGGCGCCTACTCCTCGATCTTCACCGCGACGCCGCTGCTGTGCGAGTTCAAGGAGCGCGAGCCGCAGATGAAGGCGTTGGCCCGCCGGGTCGAGGCCCGGCGTACCGGCGTGGCGCCGCGGTCCGGCGGCGGGTCGGTCGCCGTGGCCGGGGGTGCCGCCGCCGTGGCACCTGGGGGGACGGCTACCGCGGTTCTCGAACGACCGGAGCCGGTGCCGGACGAGCAGTCCGACCCGTTACCCGCGGCCACCAGCCCGGTTACGCGGTCCGCCGGCTCGCGACCGGTTCGGCCACAGCAGCAGCGCCGGCGTGGCGGTCGCTCCGGTGGCCGACCGAGCGGGAGCAAGCGGCGCCGTTGACCCGGGCAGCGACCGAGCTCGAGGCGGCGTTGCGCGCCCGCATCCGCGACGTCCCCGACTATCCGCGGCCCGGCATCGTCTTCAAGGACATCTCCCCGCTGTTGGCCGACCCGGCGGCCTTCGCCAGCGCGGTCGACGCCGTCACCGGACAGCACCGGACGAGCCCGCCGGACAAGATCGTCGGTATCGAGGCTCGCGGCTTCATCTTCGCCGCGCCGGTGGCCTACGGGTTGGGCGCCGGCTTCGTGCCGGTCCGCAAGGCCGGCAAGCTGCCCGCCGCGACGTACGCCGAGAGCTACCAGCTGGAGTACGGCTTCGCCACCCTCGAGGTGCACCGGGATGCCTTTTTCCCCGGCGACCGGGTGCTCATCGTGGACGACGTCCTGGCCACCGGAGGTACGGCGGCGGCGACCCGGCGACTGGTCGAGCGGGCCGGCGCGACGGCGGTCGGGGTGTCGGTGCTGATCGAACTGGCCGCGCTCGGCGGTCGCGCCAAACTGGCCGACCTCGACGTGCACGCCGTACTGACCGACTGACGGGCGACCCGGGGTGGGTGCCGCGGTCGCTACCATTGAGGCCCCGACTCGCAAGGAGGCGCCCGTGCCTCGCGACGCGGCCCCCGTCGAGACCGGCATCGAGCCGGTCGACGTCGGCGTGCCGGTCGCCCGGCCGGAGGAGCCGCCCGCGGCCGGTCGCGGTGTCCGCAACCGGCTCGCCCGGATCGGCAGCTCGAAGATCGGATCCGCTACGCCGGTCCTCGAGCCGCTGTTCAGGGTCGTTCGCAGCAATCACCCGAAGGCCGACCTGCGGGCGGTGCAGCGGGCGTACGAGATGGCGGAGGTATGCCACCGCGGCCAGCGGCGGCGTAGCGGCGATCCGTTCATCACCCATCCGCTCGCGGTCGCGACGATCCTGGCCGAGCTCGGGATGACACCACCGACCCTGTGCGCGGCGCTGCTGCACGACACGGTCGAGGACACCACGATGACCCTGGCCACGGTCGCCCGCGAGTTCGGCGACGAGGTGGCCGCGCTGGTCGACGGTGTCACCAAGCTGGACAAGGTGAAGTTCGGCGAGGCGGCGCAGGCCGAGACCATCCGGAAGATGGTCGTCGCGATGGCCCGCGACATCCGGGTACTGGTCATCAAGCTCGCCGACCGCCTGCACAACGTGCGCACGCTGCAGTACCTGCCGCGGGACAAGCAGGAGCGGATAGCCCGGGAGACCCTCGAGATCTACGCCCCGCTGGCGCACCGGCTGGGCATGAACACGATCAAGTGGGAGCTCGAGGACCTGTCCTTCGCCCGGCTCTACCCCAAGCGGTACGACGAGATCGTGGAACTGGTGGTAGAACGCGCCCCCAGCCGGGACACCTATCTGGCCAGCGTGGTCGATTCGGTGAGTGCGGACCTCAAGGCCGCCAAGGTCCGGGCGACGGTCACCGGGCGCCCGAAGCACTACTACTCGATCTACCAGAAGATGATCGTGCGCGGCCGGGACTTCGCCGACATCTACGACCTGGTGGGCATCCGGATCCTGGTCGACAGCGTCCGCGACTGCTACGCCGCGCTGGGTACCATCCACGCCTCGTGGAACCCGGTGCCGGGCCGGTTCAAGGACTACATCGCGATCCCGAAGTTCAACATGTACCAGTCTCTGCACACTTCGGTGATCGGGCCGGAGGGCAAGCCGGTCGAGATCCAGATCCGCACCTTCGACATGCACCGCCGGGCCGAGTACGGCATCGCTGCGCACTGGAAGTACAAGGAGACGCCGGTCACCGCGGTGTCGTCCAGCACCGCCCGGCGGACCGACGGCAACGCCGACCCGGGCGAGATGGCCTGGCTGCGCCAGCTGCTGGACTGGCAGCAGGAGACCTCCGACCCGACCGAGTTCCTGGACTCGCTGCGGTTCGACCTGCACGCCGCCGAGGTCTTCGTCTTCACCCCCAAGGGCGATGTGCTGTCGCTGACCACCGGCGCGACGCCGGTCGACTTCGCCTACGCCGTGCACACCGAGGTGGGCCACCGCTGCATCGGCGCCCGGGTCAACGGCCGCCTCGTGCCGCTGGAGTCCACCCTGCACAACGGCGACGTCGTCGAGATCTTCACATCCAAGGCGCCGACCGCGGCACCCAGCCAGGACTGGCTGGGTTTCGTGCAGAGCGCCCGGGCCCGCAACAAGATCCGCCAGTGGTTCGCCAAGGAGCGCCGCGAGGACGCGATCGACACCGGCAAGGAGTCGATCGGCCGGGCGATGCGAAAGCAGGGGCTCCCGTTGCAGCGACTGTTCGCCGGCGAGGCCCTGGTGACCCTGGCCAAGGACCTTCGCTATCCCGACGTCTCCGCGCTCTACGCCGCGGTCGGCGAGGGGCACCTGTCCGCGCAGACGGTCGTGCAGCGGTTGGTGACCTCGCTCGGCGGGCCGGAGGGGGCCGCCGAGGACCTCGCCGAGACCGCCCTCCCGACTCGGTCCACCCCGCGCCCGGGCACCGACCCCGGGGTCGTCGTGAAGGGCGCCGGCGACGTGTGGGTCAAGCTGGCCCGATGCTGTACGCCGGTGCCCGGCGACGACGTGGTGGGCTTCGTCACCCGCGGCAGCGGCGTCTCGGTGCACCGCACCGACTGCCTGAACGTCGAGACGCTGGAGCCCGAGCGGCTGCTCGAGGTCGAGTGGGCGCCCTCTGCGGCGTCGGTCTTCCTGGTGGCGATCCAGGTCGAGGCGTTGGACCGCAACCGGTTGCTCTCCGATGTGAGCCGGGTGCTCTCCGACGCGCACGTCAACATCCTGTCCGCGTCGGTGACCACCACCCGGGACCGGGTCGCGGTCAGCCGATTCACCTTCGAGATGGGTGACCCGAAGCACCTCGGACACCTGCTCCGCAGCATCCGCTCGGTGCCGGGTGTCTACGACGCCTACCGGGTGACCAGCGGCAATTCGCACTGACCGGGCCACCCGAGGACTTCGTCGATGGTGGTCAGGTGCCGTCGGTGGACGACTAGCAGCAATCCGCCCGCGGGCGACCGCTTGGCGGTTCCGTCGTCGGCTGGATATCGGCAGGCGTCGAGTCAGTGCCGTCTCGACGCCGCGAGGACGCTGATCCTGACGTCCGCATACGGAACGACTGCCGACGGTGCCCGCTGGCTCTGTGGTGCGGACGGCAGCGTCGTCGCCGACCAAGACAACCGCCGGATGTCCGACCGGCCGGTCTGGCGTGATCGCTTCCTCCGGCGATTCCCAGCAGCCCCCCCAGATAAGTGCCCAGTGACCGGAGGTTAGCCGGCTACGGCCCGGCAGGTCCATGATCGAAGTGCGCTGTACCCGACTGCGGTCGTGGATTCATGGGGTACAGCGCACAATGATCACTCGTGGCTCGGTCGGCGGCGCGCTGCCCGCACCCCCGGCGTAGGCCTACTTCTTCGCCACGGTGAACGTCTCGATGGTGACCGGCAGCTTCGGCTTGCCGTCCCCGGTCGGCGTCGACCCGCCAGCGGCGATCTTCGTCAACACGTCGAGCCCGACGGTGATCTTCCCGAACGGGGTGTACTGGGGCCCGAGCTGGCTGTCCTTGTAGACCAGGAAGAACTGGCTGCCGTTGGTGTTCGGGCCGCTGTTGGCCATCGCCACCGTGCCGGCCGGATAGGTCGCGCCGGCGAGGTTCTCGTCCGGGAAGGCGAAGCCGGGGCCGCCGCTGCCGGTACCGGTCGGGTCGCCGCACTGCAGGACGTTGAGTCCACCGGCGGTCAGTCGGTGGCACGGAGTCTTGTCGAAGAATTTCTTGGCGGCCAGGTAGCGCAACGCGTTGCTCGTGCACGGCGCGTCGGCCGTCCGCAGATCGAACTTCACGGTGCCGCGGTTGGTGACCATCGTGGCGGCGTACGGCGTGGTCTTGTCCAGGTTGGCGCTGCTCGGTAGGCCGACGTCCCGGGCCGGCTTGGGCGCACCGGGGGGGCGGGTGTAGGCGCACGCCGCCGCGGGCGCCGCGGTGGAGGGTGTCGGGGTGTTGGTCGGCTTCGCCGCCACCTTGTCGGCGCTGCTGGGGCCCGCCAGTTTGATCGCGAGAAACACGATTCCACCGATCACGAGCAGGGCGGACAGCACCGCGCCGATCGCGGCGTTGCGCCGCCGGGCCCGCTCCCGGGCCGCCCGGCGGCGGGCGGCCTGCCGGGCCAGTCGCTGCCGCTCGTTCTCGCGCATCCGCCTGCTGCCCGCCACGCCGCTCCTCTTGGTCGTCCACCGTCGGATCTTCGAGTTTAGAGATGCCGAGGTATTGGTTCGTTCGACGGTGCGACCGCCGGTAGCCTTGAGCCGTCCCCTTCACCGGCGGTCCTCGGAAGGACGCGCGTGCTCGTAGCCGGGTTCCCGGCCGGCGTCTTCGCCACGAACTGCTACGTCGTCGCGCCCGCAGCCGGCGAGGACGCCGTGGTCGTCGACCCGGGTCAGGACGCCACCGGAGGGGTGGCCGAACTGCTGCGCGAGCACCGGTTGCGGCCGGTCGCCGTCCTGCTCACCCACGGTCACCTGGACCACATCTGGTCCGTGGCGCCGGTCTGCGGGGCGCACGACGTACCGGCTTACATCCATCCGGCGGACCGGGCGCTGCTGTCGGATCCGGCCCGCGGGCTCTCGCGTGATCTCGGCGCGATGATCGCCGGCCTGACCTTCACCGAGCCGGCCGACGTCCGGCCGCTCGAGGCGGTCACCACCCTGCGGCTCGCGGGCCTGGAGATCCGGGTGGATCTCGCGCCCGGGCACACCCCCGGATCGATCACATTCTTCCTCGACGACGGCGAGCCGGTGCTCTTCTCGGGGGACCTCCTCTTCGCCGGGTCGATCGGGCGGTCCGACCTGCCGGGCGGCGATGCGGCCGGGATGATGCGGTCGCTGGCCCGGGTGGCGCTGCCACTGCCGGACGAGACCGCCGTGCTGTCCGGCCACGGCCCGGCGACCACCATCGGCCGGGAGCGGGCGAGTAACCCTTTCCTGCGCGAGGCGGGCGCACTCGCCGGACGAGCCGGGGAGCGGTAGGTGTTCCAGGGGCCGAAAGGCGTGCCGGAGTACCTGCCGCCGCGCTCGGAGTCGTTCCTGGCGGTCCGGGACGGGCTGGCCGCGCCGGCCCGGCGGGCCGGCTACTCCTACGTCGAGCTGGCGGTCTTCGAGGACACTGAGCTGTTCCGCCGGGGGGTCGGCGAGTCCACCGACGTGGTCAGCAAGGAGATGTACACCTTCGCCGACCGGGGTGGGCGCTCGCTGACACTTCGGCCGGAGGGCACCGCCGGCGTGCTCCGCGCGGTCGTCGAGCACGGCCTTGACCGGGGCCCGCTGCCGGTCAAGGTCTGGTACGCCGGACCGTACTTCCGCTACGAACGGCCCCAGGCCGGTCGGTACCGCCAGCTGCAACAGGTCGGCGTGGAGGCGGTCGGCACCGAGGACCCGGCGCTCGACGCCGAGGTCATCGCGCTGGGCTGGGACGGCTACCGGAGTCTCGGGCTGCCGGGCGTACGGCTGCTGCTCAACTCCCTGGGCGACCGGGAGTGCCGACCGGTCTATCGAGGCGCCCTGCAGGAGTTCCTGCGCGGGCTGGATCTCGACCCGGACACCCGGCGCCGGGTGGAGATCAACCCCCTGCGGGTCCTCGACGACAAGCGGCCGGACGTGCTGGCCCAGCTCCAGGGCGCTCCCGCCGTCGCGGACTTCCTCTGCGGTCCGTGCAAGGCGCACCACGACGGCGTACGGGAGCTGTTGGCTGACGCGGGCGTGCCGTGGCAGGACGAGCCGCGGCTGGTGCGGGGGCTGGACTACTACGTCCGGACGACGTTCGAGTTCGACTCCGCGGTGCTCGCCGCGCAGTCCGGCATCGGTGGCGGCGGCCGCTACGACGGCCTCTCCGAGGCGATCGGCGGACCACCGTTGCCGGGCATCGGCTTCGGGCTGGGAGTCGACCGCACCCTGCTGGCCCTCGAGGCCGCGGGGGTCGCCCCCGACCCGGCACCCCGCTGCCAGGTCTTCGCCGTACCGCTCGGGACTCAGGCGCGGCGAGCGGCCTTCGGCCTGGTGCGCTCGCTGCGGGAGAGCGGGATCCGGGCCGACATGGCATTCGGCGAACGCGGCCTCAAGGGTGCGATGAGAGCCGCGGACCGCTCGGGTGCTCGGTACGCCGTGGTGGTCGGGGACAGAGACCTGGAGAGCGGGTCGGCCCAGCTGAAGGACCTGGCCAGCGGCGCGCAGGAGGCCGTGCCGCTCGCCTCGCTGGTCGCAGCGGTGCTGGAGCGGCTCTCGTGATCCGGAGCCACGAAGCGGGCACGCTGCGCGCCGCGGACGCCGGCAGCACCGTCACGCTGACAGGTTGGGTGGCCCGTCGGCGCGACCACGGCGGCGTGATCTTCATCGACCTGCGGGACGCCTCCGGCGTCGTGCAGGTGGTGTTCCGGGAAAGCGAGCCGGCCGCCGAGGCGGCCCGACTGCGGGCGGAGTTCTGCGTGCTGGTGACCGGCACGGTGGCCGCCCGGCCGGCCGGCAACGAGAACGCGGACCTGCCCACCGGCGAGGTCGAGGTGAATGCGACCGAGCTGGCGGTGCTCTCGACAGCCGACCCGCTGCCGTTCCCGATCGAAGGACAGGCCGGCGCCGTCGACGAGGTGTTGCGCTACCGGTACCGCTACCTGGACCTGCGCCGGGCCGGGCCGGCCGCGGCCATGCGTACCCGCGCCCAGGTGACCCGGATCATCCGTCGGGTCATGGACGATGCCGGCTTTCTCGACATCGAGACGCCGTACCTCACCCGCTCCACCCCCGAGGGCGCCCGTGACTTCATCGTGCCGGTGCGACTCCAGCCCGGGCACTGGTACGCGCTGCCCCAGTCACCCCAGCTGTTCAAGCAGCTGCTGATGGTCGCCGGGCTGGAGCGCTACTACCAGATCGCGCGCTGCTTCCGGGACGAGGACTTCCGCGCCGACCGGACCCAGGAGTTCAGCCAGCTCGACATCGAGATGTCCTTCCTGGACGAGGAGGACGTCTTCGCGCTGACAGAGCGCCTCGTCGGCGCGCTGTGGCGGGAGATCCTCGGCGTGGAGCTGGAGATGCCGTTCCCCCGGCTGACGTACGGCGAGGCGATGGCGCGGTACGGCTCGGACAAGCCCGACCTGCGCTACGGGCTCGAGCTCTCCGACCTGACCCAGCACTTCGCCGGCACCGGATTCCGGGTCTTCCAGGCCGAGTACGTCGGGGCGGTGGTACTCCCGGGCGGGGCCGCGTCGACGCGGCGGGAGCTGGACGGCTGGCAGGAGTGGGCCCGCGGGCGGGGCGCCAAGGGGCTGGCCTACGTCCTCGTCGATGGCGACGGCTCGCTGCGCGGTCCGATCGTCAAGAACCTCGCCGAAGACGAGATGGCGGGCCTGGCGGCTGCTTCCGGGGCTGCGGGCGGTGACGCAATCTTCTTCGCCGCGGGTGCTCGCCGGGAGTCACTCGAGCTGCTCGGCGCGGCCCGGGTGGCGATCGCGGCCCAGCTCGGGCTGGCCCGCGAAGGGGACTGGCGCTTCCTGTGGGTGACGGACTTCCCGATGTTCGAGCCGACCGAGGACGGCGGCTGGACCGCCGTGCACCACCCGTTCACCGGTCCGACCCCGGCGTGGGCGGACCGGTTCGGCGCCGACCCGGGCAGCGCCCTGGCCCGCGCGTACGACGTGGTGGGAAACGGCATGGAACTCGGCGGCGGCTCGATCCGGATCCACTCGGCGCAGATGCAGCAGCGGGTGTTCGACGTCATCGGGCTGTCCCGGGCCGAGGCGGAGTCGAAGTTCGGGTTCCTGCTCGAGGCGTTCAGATACGGTCCGCCGCCGCACGGCGGCATCGCCCTCGGCCTGGACCGGCTGGCCGCGGTCCTGGCGGGCACCGACGCCATCCGCGAGGTGATGGCCTTCCCGAAGGCGTCGTCGGGCGGCGACCCACTCACCGGCGCCCCGACGCCGATCACTCCAGAGCAACGGCGCGAGGCCGGCATCGACGTCCGGCCGGAGGCCGCGGCGCCGGTCCCGAACCGACCGGCCGGCGAGACCCGCCCGGACGCCGCCCGGAGCTGACGGGACTCCGGCTCGGCGTCCTGAGTCAGCTTGCGTGCAGTTGTCGGGGCGGCTCGAGCTGGGCTTTGCGATCCTCACTACCGTGCCCGAAGCCTTCAGCCACCCCCAGCACGGGCTCGTCGGCCTCAACGTGATGTCCCAACGACTGGACACCCAGTCAGCCGCCCCAGGGTGCCTCGCGTCAGACTGACCATCTCTCCGACGCGCGGACAACAATCCGGGTGCCGGGTGCGGTGTTCGGACCTACGGTGGCGGCGATGTTCACCAGGCCCGAAGACCTGCCCGACCGGGCGGTCGCCGATGTGTTGCACGCGGGCTGGGGTCTCGAGCCGGTGTCGGTGGAGTACCTGGCCGTGGGGTTCGGCAGTCATCACTGGCGTGCGGACGTCGGCGGCGGCGCCTGGTTCGTGACGGTCGACGACCTGACAGCGCGGCCCGGTTCGGCCGGCGATTCGCCGGGCGGTGCCTTCCGGCGGCTTCGTTGCGCGCTCGGCACCGCCCGGGCGGTGTACGCCGCTGGGGCGACGTTCGTGGTGGCACCGCTTCCGACGGTCAGCGGCGACATCGTGCGCAGGCTCGGTGACAGGTACGCGGTCGCGGTGTATCCGTACGTGGACGGCGAACCGCACTCGTTCGGGGAGGCACTGTGCGAGTCGGACCGCCGCTCCGTCCTCGAACTGCTCGTCGCCCTGCACGCGACGCCGGATGCGATCAGCGCTGGCGCGCTGGTCGACGACCTCCAGGTTCCGCGGCGCGATGAGCTTCTGTACGCACTCGACCGGCTGGAGAGCCGGTGGGACACCGGCCCCTACGGTGATCCCGCACGGCTGCTGCTGGCGAGCCGCGCCGCACATGTCGAGCGGCTGCTCGATCAGCACGAGCGACTCGCCAGCCATGCGCGCGCACGTCGGGAACGAATGGTCCTGACACACGGCGAGCCCCACCCGGGGAACCTCATCGAGGCCGAAGGCGGTTGGCGACTGGTCGACTGGGACACCACGCTCATCGCGCTGCCGGAGCGGGACCTGTGGATGGTCGAACCAGGCGACGGCTCCATCATTGAGGCCTACCAGACAGCGACCGACCGGCCGGTGCTGCCGTCTGTGCTGGAGCTATACCGACTTTCCTGGCAGCTGGCTGACATTGCTATCTTCGTTGCTGAGCTGCGGCAACCACACGACGACACCGAAGACATCCGCGAGTCCTGGACAGCTCTCCGGCACCACCTGCAGTGAGGTGGGCATCAACCGCGACCGCATTGGCTGCCACACGGAACTGGTCAGCACAACAGGGCGGGCAGCAGGTGGCGGTTCGGTGGCGCCGGCTTGGGGACGGCGCCCGGCACCTCGCTGGACGGATCACACGGTTGGGGCCAGCCCGTTCAGTAGCCCGGCCGCTGATCACGCGCGGGGAATGTCTTGACCGGGTAGAGCTCTGCGCTCTGGACGCCGGCGCGAACCGGGGGATCCTCCTCCGTGACATCGTCGAAAGCAGGTCGGACGAGGTACGCGAACTCCACGCCGAGAGGGAAGCAGAAGCGCTTCGCCGCGGTGGCGAACGATGGCCACGACCCGCAGTACAACGCCCGCAGTACAACGCCGAAAACGAGTCGCGACGGTGTGCCCGCGTGCGCCACCCTGGGGGCATGGAGGTCAGCTGGCTCGATCCCGAGCACCTGGACCGCCGCGACGTCGATGCCGCGGTGGCTCTGCTGGAGGCTGCCCGCCAGGTCGACTGCCCGCACGAGCTCAGCCCGACGACCTCGGTGTACGCCGCTCGGCTCCGCCATGGCTGGGACGGCGACCCTCCGCTGGCCGGCCTGGCCTGGGACGGCTCCGGCCGGGCGATCGGCGTTCTCGAGCTGGCGCTGCCGCGCTGGGACAACACCCACACGGGGTGGGTCGAGCTGACCGTCGACCCGCTGGTCCGCCGCCAGGGGATCGGCCGGTGGCTCTTCGAGACGGGCGTGGAGAGGATCCGCGCCGCCGGGCGTTCGCTGGGCATCGTCGAGTGCTTCGACCTGCCCGCTGCCGTTGCGTTCGCCAAGGAGATGGCGCTCGACCGGGTTTCCGAAGAGGTGCAGCGGCGGCAGGACTTCCGGCGGCTGGACCGCTCCCGGCTCGACCGCGAGCTCGCCGCCGCCCGTCGGCACGCCGGCGGCTACGAGCTGGTGCGGCTGCCGGGAAGTACGCCGGCGGACATGCTCGACGACGTCGTAGAGATGACGGCGGCCATCAACGACGCGCCCATCGACGACTTCGACGTCGAGGACGACGTCTTCAGCCCGGAGCGGATCCGGGCCTACGAGGCGGCGGAGGTCGCCCAGGGCCGGCGGCTCTATCGGCTGGTAGCCCGGGAACGTGCCACCGGCGTCCTCGCCGGGCACACGGTGGTCGCGGTGGATCAAGAGCGTCCCGGCCACGCCGAGCAGCACGACACGAGCGTCGTCCGCGCCCACCGCGGTCACCGGCTGGGCGTGCTGCTCAAGATCGCGATGGTGCGCTGGCTGGACGAGGTGGAGCCGCAGCTGCGGGTCATCGACACGTGGAATGCCGCCTCGAACGCCCACATGATCGCCGTGAACGAGGTCCTCGGGTACTCCGTGGTCGCTCACGGAATCGGCTGGCAGCGGCACCTGTAGCCGACCGGCGCCGGTCGTCTGGGGCGAGGCGGTGGCCCTCAGGACCGGTGCAGCAGGCCACTGGTGAAGTGGTGCTCGTCGGCGTAGCCCAGCCGGTCGTAGAGGCGGCGCGCCGCCGGGTTGTCGGCGTACACCCCGAGGGTCACCAGGTCGAACTCGGCCAGCAGCTGCCTCGTCAGCCAGGCGCTGATCGCCGTACCGAAGCCCCGACCGCGGCCCTCCGGCTCGGTCGCGATCGCCGACAGGTGCCCCACCGGTGCGCCGCTGGTGTCGGCCGCGCAGGCAGCCAGCCGCCCGCCGGCTGCCCGGATGCCAGCCCACCTCCGCACGTTCGGGTTTCCGGGTCGGGCGGAGGTTCGCGGGCTGGCCGTCTCGAGGAGCTCCGCTACGGCAGGGTCGGCGGCCGGCGACTCGAGCCAATTCACCAGCGATTCACCGCCGGTCACGGGTGGGACGGCGGCGGTCCAGCGGAAGTCCCAGTCCACCGGGTCGTCGAGTCGATACCCGGGCGGCAGCTCGGCAGCAGTGCCCCGCGGGACACTCACCCGCGGCGTGGGCAGTGCGGACAGGGCCGCCGCCGCCACTTCCTCGACCAACCGGGCGGCACCGGCCGGCGTACCGAGAACGGTGAAGTACGCTCCCGCCCCGCGGCGCTCCATGCCCACCCAGCCGACCGCCCCCGCGCCGGCCCAGGCCGGGCCGGCCCTGCGAGCGCCGCGCAGCTGGCTGCGGACGAACGGGTCCGACCCGGTGGCGGCCAGCAGCTCGACCGCCCCGACGAGTGGGCGGGCCGGGGTCAGCGGACCGGCAGCCGGGTCGACTGCGGGCTCGGCGCCGGCCGCTGTTCGGGGAGGAGCGGCACGAAAGCGCCCGGCGTCTCCCGCAGCCCGATCCGTGCGTGCAGCCGCCGCAGGGGTCCGGGCGCCCACCAGTTCCAGTCGCCGAGCAACGACATGGTGGCCGGCACCAGCAGCACCCGGATCAGGGTCGCGTCGACCAGCACCGCCAGCGCCAGCGCCAGTCCCATCTCCTTGATGCCGACCATCTGACCGGCGGCGAAGCCGACGAACACGATGACGATCAGTAGTGCAGCGGAGGTGATGATCCGACCGCTGCGCTGCAGCCCGACGGCCACGGCGTCCTGGTTGCTGTAGCCCGCGTCGTACAGCTCCTTGACCCGCGCCAGCAGGAACACCTCGTAGTCCATCGACAGGCCGAAGGCGAAGACGAAAACGATGATCGGCACCCAGGTCTCGACCGCGCCGGTCGGGGTGAAGCCCAGCGGTCCGGCCAGGTGCCCGTCCTGGAAGATCCACACGAGCGCGCCGAACGAGGCCCCGAGCGACAGCACATTCATGACCAGCGCCTTGACCGGCACCAGGACCGAGCCGGTCATCAGGAACAACAGTACGAACGAAGCCAGGGCGATCATGCCAAGAGCCTTCGGCAGCCCGTCCCGGATGGCCGACTGGAAGTCAGCCAGGTACGCCGCGTCGCCGGTGACGTACGTGGGGAAGTCCGGTCGGTCGGCGCGGAGCCGCTCGACCAGCGCCAGCGCCGCCTGCCCCTGGCTGGTGCCCTGCGGCGTGACCTCCACGGCACTCACGGCTCCGGCGTAGTCCGTGGCGACCGACACGCCCGTCGTACCGGGTAGCCCGCGCAGCGAGTCGGCGTACGCCGTGACCCGGGGGTCATCCGCCTCGAGCGGGATCGCGACGACGACCGGGTCGGCCCCCTCGCCGGCGAACCCGCTGGAGATCCGGTCGGCCACCTGTCGGGTCTCGAACGACTTCGGCAGCAGGTTGGCACCGCCGTCCTGGTACCGGGCGCCCAGGAACGGCAGCGCGGCGGCGGCGAGGGCAAGTGCCACCACGACGATGACCGGCAGCGGGTGCCGCTGGACCCTGCGGGCCAGCCGGTAGAAGACCCCGTCGTCGCTGACCACGGTCGCAGGCGCCTTGATCCGGTTGCCCCACAGACCCAGCAGCGCGGGTATCAGGGTGAGGGCACCGGCGAGGGCAACGAGGACCACCCCGACACCGGCCGCGCCGAATGAGCGGTAGGTGGGGTCGTCGAAAAGGAGCAACCCGCCGAGGGAGACCGCGACCGTGAGGGCGGAGAACGCGATGGTGCGACCCGCCGTTGCCGAGGTGCGCTCGACCGCTGTAGGGATGTCGAAGCCGTGCGAGCGTTCCTCGCGGAACCGGTTGACGATGAGCAGGCAGTAGTCGATCGCCAGCCCCAGCCCCATCACCGTCACGACCGACAGGACGTCCGGCGACACGTCCGCGACATAGCTGAAGCCCAGCAGTAGCAGCAGGGTCCCGGCGATGCTCACGATGGCACCGAGGAACGGCAGCCCGGCGGCGACCAGGCCGCCGAAGATGAAGATCATGACGATCAGCGCGATCGGCAGGCTGATGAACTCGCCCCGCTGGAGGTCGGAGTTGACCGTCGCGTTGATCTCCTCGTCGAGCAGGTGGTTGCCGCCAACCAGCGCCCTGGCGCCGTCGAGGCCGGCACCGATCCCGCGAAGCCGCTCCACGGTGGCGTCGACGGCCTGCTCGAACCGGGCGTCGGGCAGGTCGCGACCCAGGTCGACGACCACCAGGCTGGCCCGCCCGTCCCGGGCCCGCAGCTTCGGCTCCCGGGTGGAGTAGTAGTCGTAGACGGTCGCCACGTCCGGGATCGCCTTCAGATCGATCACAGCGGCCATGACCGCCCTACGGGTGGCCGGGTCGTCGACCGATGTCCGGTCGACGACCCCGAGAATCCGGGCGCCGGTCGTGCCGGCCGCGGTCAACAGGTTGCCGCCGCGTACCGACTCAGCCGAGCTCGACCCGCCGGAATCGTTCATCCGGCCGAAGACCGAGCTGCCGACTCCGAAGCCCCCCAGCAGCAGCGCCAGCCAGCCCAGCGCGACGAAGCGGCGGCGTCGGTAGCAGAAACGGCCGAGGGCGGCGAACATGTGGGGCAGGCTCCCGAAGGCAGGCACGGCTGGCAACGTCCGGTGGGGGGCCAAATCTAGCGGGCCCTACGCTCGGCGGATGGCCGGAGACTCGCTCTTCGATGCCGCCGGCCGCGATGCCGAGGCGGCCGCGGCGCCACTCGCCGTACGGATGCGCCCGCGCACGCTCGACGACGTCGTCGGCCAGCGCCATCTGCTCGGGCCCGGGACGCCGTTGCGCCGGCTGGTCGAGGGCGACGCACCCATGTCGCTGTTCCTGTGGGGCCCGCCGGGCACCGGCAAGACGACCGTGGCCTACGTCATCTCGCGGGCGACATCGCGGCGTTTCGTCCAACTATCTGCGGTGACCGCCGGGGTGAAGGACGTCCGGGCGGTGATCGAGGAGGCCCGCAGGGCGCTGGCGATGTCAGGCGCGCAGACGGTCCTGTTCATCGACGAGGTGCACCGGTTCTCCAAGACCCAGCAGGACGCGTTGCTGCCCGCGGTGGAGAACCGCTGGGTGAGCCTGGTCGCAGCCACTACCGAGAACCCGTTCTTCTCGGTGATCTCGCCGCTGCTGTCCCGCTCGCTGTTGCTCACCTTGGAGCCACTCTCCGACGACGACATTCGCACCGTTGTCAGGCGCGCACTGGCGGACCCCCGCGGTTTGGCGGGGACGCTGGAGCTCGCCCCCGGGACGCTCGAGCACCTGGTCCGGATCGCCGGCGGTGACGCGCGGCGGGCGCTCACCGCCCTGGAGGCCGGCGCTGGCGCGGCGGCGGCGGCGGGCGTGCCGGCGCTGGACCTCGCCACCCTGGAGGCAGCGGTCGATCGGGCGGCGGTGCGCTACGACCGGGACGGCGACCAGCACTACGACGTGGTCAGCGGGTTCATCAAGAGCATGCGCGGCGGCGACGTCGACGCCGCCCTGCACTATCTGGCCCGGATGATCGAGGCGGGCGAGGATCCCCGGTTCATCGCCCGTCGGATGGTGAGCCTCGCCAGCGAGGACATCGGCCTCGCCGACCCGACCGCGCTCCCGACGGCCGTCGCGGCGGCTTCGGCGCTCGAACTCATCGGCCTGCCGGAGGCCCGACTCAACCTGGCCCAGGCCGCCATCCACCTCTGCCTGGCACCGAAGTCCAACGCGGTCATCGCGGCCATCGACAGCGCCACCGCCGACCTGCGTGCCGGTCGCGCGGGCCAGGTTCCGCCGCACCTGCGCGACGCCCACTACGCCGGCGCCCGCAAGCTGGACCACGGTCGCGGCTACCGGTATCCGCACGACTTCCCGGGTGGCGTGGTCGCCCAGCAATATGCGCCGGACCCGGTTGTCGGCCGCGAGTACTACCGGCCGACGGCCTACGGCGCGGAGGCGGCGGCCGGTGAACGGCTCGCCGGGCTGCGCGAAATCCTCCGAGGTGATCGGGAGGTGACCCCCGAGGACGTGGCGGCCGGTTTCCGCCCGCGGTGCACCCCGACGCCGCCCTTGGTGGCGGAGCGGGCCGAGCCGGGTGTCGACCCCAGCGGTTGACCGCGGCGTCCGGGTGGCGGAGCGAACATCACCCGGTTGGTCCCGTCACCATCCGTGACCTGAAGCCGATCACTAGTGCAGGGACGCCGCGTCCCACCAGCCAACGAGGAGGAAGAATGAAGCACAAGCGTACGTGGGCCGGCCTGGTCGCCGGGGTCGGGCTCGCCGCCATCGTCACCGCCGCGCTGACCGGCAGCGCCGGTATCACCAGCGCGGGCGCGTCACTGAACCGCTCGTTCAACGGTGCCTCGCTGAACGGCGGCGCGCTGCCCAACGGCGCCTCCCTCAACTGACGGACCCCGCGCCGGCCGCCGGCTGCATGTCATGGCAGCACCGATGCTCGGGCGCGGGACCGGCCGCACAGGCAGCCAGGCTTCGGGTTACCGGCGGCTGCGCCCGCCGCCCGAGGCCTGGCTGCCTGTGTTCGGCTGCCTGTTGGCGGCGGCCGGACTGGAGATCCTGAGCCTCTCGGCCGCCCCTCCCGTCGAGCGGTTCCCCGCGGTGGCGATCCTTGCGATCGTCGTCCTGTTCGGCCTGGCGGAAAGCAGCCAGATCCACCTGGAGGTCCGTCGTCAGACCTTCTCGGTCTCCATCAGTGAGCTGCCCCTGGTTCTCGGGCTGTTCCTGCTCCCGCCCGGCTGGTTGCTGCTCGCGCGGCTGGTCCCCGCCGCCGCGGTCTTTCTCGTCCGGCGAACCGAGCCGGCCAAGGCGTTGTTCAACCTCGGCCTGTTCACGGCAGAGGTCGGTACCGCCTCGTTCATCTTCTCGGCACTGACCCCGGGCACCCGCCTCGACGTGCGTGAGTGGGTCGCGGCGTACCTGGCTATCGGCGCCGTCGACGTCGTCGGACCCGCCGCCGTGGTAGCGGCCATGCGGCTTCTGCAGGGCCGTCCACAGCTGCGCCGGGTGTTGCCTCCGGTCGTACTGGCCGGCCTCCTCAACGCCACGATGGCCCTGGTCGCCCTTCTGGTCCTCAGCGTCAACTCCGCCGCCGCCGTACTGCTGGCCGTCGTCGCCGGCGTCATCACCGTCTGCTACCGGGGTTACAACCGGCTCCTGCGCCAGCACGCCGACCTCGGCCAGCTCTTCGCGTTCACCCGGACGGTGGGAACGGCGGAGAGCAGCGACGAGATGGTCACCCGGCTGCTCGTCCAGGCGCGCGAGCTGCTGCAGGCCGAGACGGCTGTCCTGAAGCTGCCGCCGGAGGACCGGAGCCTGTCCGCTGCCGCCGCCGACTGGCCGTCCTCCCTTCCGCTGGCCATCCCTCGTACGACGAAAGACCCGTTGCTGCGGGCCTGGCTGACGCAGAACGGGTTGCGCGATGCGTTGCTGGTACCGATCCGCGACCAGGACCAGCTGGTCGGCGTCCTGCAGGTGGCCAACCGGCTGGGTGCGATGAGCACATTCACCGGTGACGACCTGCGCCTGTTGCAGACGCTGGTCGCACACGCCGAGCTGATCCGCAACAACGGGCGACTTGTCGACCAGCTGCGCCACGACGCGCACCACGACGGCCTCACCGGGCTGGCCAACCGCAACCATCTCCTGATGCGACTCCAGGACCGACTGGGCGCCGGCTTCGCCGACGGCGTTGCCACCCCGGGTCAGCTGTCAACCGAGCCGGGGATCGAGGCCGCCGTACTGCTGCTGGACCTGGACCGGTTCAAGGAGGTCAACGACACCCTGGGGCACCCGGTCGGTGACCAGCTGCTGCGGCAGGTAGCCTGCCGGCTCGAGGAACAGCTGCCCGACGGGGCGCTGGTGGCCCGGCTCGGTGGGGACGAGTTCGCGGTGCTGCTCCCGCACTGCGCCTCGGCGGCGGAGGCGACCCGCGTCGCGCAGCAGGCGCGACTAGCCCTCGGCCGGGTGTTCGAGGTGGCCGGGACATCCCTCGAGGTGGGGGCCTCCGTCGGCGTCGCGTTGATCCCCCGGGACGGGCAGGACTCCGCTTCGGTGCTGCAGCACGCCGACGTCGCGATGTACGCCGCGAAGCGTTCTGACGCCGGGGTGGCACTGTACCGGGCCGACGACCACCACAGCGCGCTGCACCGCCTCTCGCTGGCCCGTGACCTGCGCCATGCGGCCGAGAACGGCCAGCTCACCGTCCACTACCAGCCGAAGCTGTCCCTGCACTCCGGCGAGCTTGCAGGTTGCGAGGCGCTCGTGCGCTGGCAGCATCCCGACCGCGGACTGGTCATGCCGGACGAGTTCGTTCCCATCGCGGAGCAGACCGGGATGATCGGAGCTCTCACCCGCGAGGTGCTGCACCAGGCGTTGCAGCAGTGTGCCGAGTGGCGGCACCAGCGGCCGGACACCGGCGTCGCGGTGAACCTGTCCGCGCGCGGGCTGCTCGACCCCGATCTCTGCGCAGTGGTGGCTGCCGAGCTGACCGACAGCGACGTACCGCCGCCGCTGCTCACACTCGAGATCACCGAGAGCAGCGTCATGAACGACTTCGACACCGCGCTGGCCGCGCTGCAGCAGCTGCACGACCTGGGGGTCCGGCTTTCCGTCGACGACTTCGGGACCGGTTACTCCTCGCTGGCCTATCTCCAGCGCCTCCCGGTCCACGAGGTGAAGATCGACAAGTCCTTCGTGATCCCGATGAGCGTGAGCCCATCGGCGGCGGCGATCGTGCGGGCCATCATCGACCTGGCGCACAACCTGGGTCTGTCCGTGGTGGCCGAGGGGGTTGAGGACGAGCGTTCCCGCTCGGCGCTGACGATGATGGGCTGCGACAGCATGCAGGGCTACCTGCTGAGCCGACCGCTGCCGGCGGCGCAGCTGGTCCGCTGGCTGGCGACGGAGGCTGAGCAGCCGGCCCCCGTCTCCCGGCCGGAGCGGGCCCCCCACCTGCGCGTGGTGTAGGACGCGCGCCGCCGCCAGCAACGCGCTGGGGGTTCGGCCCCGGACCGGCTAACCTCAGCGGTCGCCGTACGTCGCGTCGAGGCAAGGAGCGGACGACCCATGCTGACCGGTGGCCAGGTCGCGGGGCTCATCATCGCCGTCTTCTGGGCGATCCTGGTGTGTTTCCTCGCCTACGTGCTGATCCAACTCGGCAAGGTGCTGACCGAGGCGACCCGGCTGGTCTCGGGGCTCTCTGAGCAGACCGTGCCGCTCCTCGGTCAGGTGACCACCTCGGTCGTGCACGTCAATGCCGAGCTCGAGCGGGTCGACGCGATCACCGCCAACGTGCAGTCGATGACGGGCAACGTCTCGGCGCTGACCGCGCTGTTCGCGGCCACCCTGGGTGGGCCGGTCGTCAAGGCCGCCGCATTCTCCTACGGCGTACGCCGGGCGCTCGGCGTACGCCGGCGTGGCGAGGCCGAGAGCAGGGTGAAGGCGCAGCTGAAGGCGGACCGGGCGGCGGCTCGGGCGGGCCGCCGCGGCGGTGGCTCGCACACGGTGGGCTGAGCCGTGCGTCGACTCTTCTGGATGACCCTCGGCGCGAGCGCGGGGGTGCTGGTGGTGCGGCGGCTGACCTCGGCCGCGAACCGCTTCACCCCGGACGGCGTATCGCGCGGTCTCGGTGGCATCGGCGACCGGATCGCGGCGTTCGCCGCCGAGGTGCAGGCCGGCATGGCCGAGCGTGAGGTGGAGCTGCGGGGCGCGCTCGGGCTGGACGGCCGGCACGACGCGGTCGATGCCCCCGCGCCGGACCGGCCCGATGCGTAGCGAGGAGATCCGGCAGCGCTTCCTGCGCTTCTTCGCATCACAAGGACATACCGTCGTCCCCTCCGCCTCGGTGCTGCTGGACGACCCCAACCTGCTCTTCGTCAACGCGGGGATGGTGCCGTTCAAGCCCTACCTGCTCGGACAGGTGTCGCCGGCGTACCCCCGGGCGGCCAGCGTGCAGAAGTGCGTCCGCACCCAGGACATCGAGAACGTCGGCGTGACCACCCGGCACAACACGTTCTTCCAGATGGCCGGCAACTTCTCCTTCGGCGACTACTTCAAGGAAGGCGCGATCCGCTTCGCCTGGGACCTGGTCACCGGCTCGGCGGCCGAGGGCGGCTACGGTCTCGACCCGGAGCGGCTCTGGGCCACCGTGTACGAGGACGACGACGAGGCCTTCGGTCTGTGGCGGGAGATCGCCGATCTGCCCGAGGAGCGGATCCAGCGTCGGGGCATGTTCGACAACTACTGGTCGATGGACGTGCCGGGGCCGTGCGGACCGTGCTCGGAGATCTACTACGACCGGGGACCGGCGTACGGGCCCGAGGGCGGCCCGGTGGTCGACGAGGAGCGGTTCCTCGAGTTCTGGAACCTCGTCTTCATGCAGTACGAGCGCGGGCCGAGCACCGGTCCGGACAAGATCGACTACGAGATCCTGGGCCCGCTGCCGGCGCAGAACATCGACACCGGCCTGGGGATGGAGCGACTGGCCGCCCTGCTGCAGGGCGTCGACAACGTCTACGAGACCGACCTGCTCCGGGGAGTGCTGGACCGGGCCGGCGAGCTGGCCGGGGTGCGGTACGGCGCCGACCCCGCCGCCGACGTCCGGCTGCGGGTGGTGGCCGACCACACCCGGACGGCAACCATGCTCATCGGCGACGGGGTGGTCCCGGCCAACGAGGGCCGGGGCTACGTGCTGCGTCGGCTGGTCCGCCGGGTGGTCCGCAACATGCGCCTGCTGGGTTACGACAAGCCGGCGATGCCAGAGCTGCTGCCGTTGGTGCGCGACGCGATGGGGCCGTCCTATCCCGAGCTGGTGAGCGACTACGACCGGATCGCCGGCTACGCGGCGGGCGAGGAGGACTCGTTCCTCGGCACGCTCCGGACCGGTTCGACGATCTTCGACGCGGCGGTCGCCGAGACGAAGCACCTCGCCGGCACCACCGGGCACGCCGCGTCGGCTGGACAGGCAGCTGCGACCCTCTCCGGCGACCGCGCATTCACCCTGCACGACACCTACGGCTTCCCGATCGAGCTGACCCTGGAGATGGCCGCCGAGGCCGGCCTGGCGGTGGACGAGGAGGGCTTCCGCCGGCTGATGGCCGAGCAGCGGCGACGGGCCCGTTCCGATGCCAAAGCGCGCAAGATCGGCCACGACGATGTCTCGGCTTACCGGGAGCTCCTCGAGGCGGCTGGCCCGCCGGAGTTCACCGGTTACACCGAGGTGAGCACCGAGACCCGGGTGCGGGGGCTGCTCGTCGCCGGCGCGTCCGCGCCGTCGGCCCGCGAGGGCGACGAGGTGGAGGTGGTGCTCGACCGCACTCCCTTCTACGCCGAGGCCGGCGGCCAGCTTGCCGACGAAGGCCGCATCCGGCTCGCCGGCGGCGCCGAGCTGGTCGTCTTCGACGTCCAGCGGCCGATCGCCGACCTGCCCGTACACCGGGCCCGGGTGGTCGCGGGCGAGGTGAGCGTCGGCGCGGAGGTGCTGGCCGAGGTCGATGTGGAGCGCCGCCGCTCGATCTCCCGGTCGCACACGGCAACGCACCTGGTGCACTCCGCAGTCCGCCGGGCGCTCGGCGAGTCGGCGACCCAGGCCGGCTCGCTGAACGCACCGGGTCGGCTGCGCTTCGACTTCTCCTCGCCCGCCGCCGTGCCGCCAGGCGTGCTGGCCGATGTGGAGGACGAGGTCAACGCCGTACTGATCGACGACCTGGCGGTGCGGGCATTCGTCACCAGCCAGGCCGAGGCCCGCCGGCTGGGCGCGATCGCGCTGTTCGGCGAGAAGTACGGCGACGCGGTACGGGTGGTCGAGGTCGGCGACTACGCCCGGGAGCTCTGCGGCGGCACGCATGCCGCCCGCTCGGCCCAGCTCGGCCTGGTCAAACTGCTGGGGGAGGCCTCGATCGGCGCCGGCGTACGCCGGGTCGAGGGTCTGGTCGGGCTGGATGCGTTCCGGTTCCTGGCCCGCGAGCACGTGCTGGTAGCCGAGCTGGCCGAGGCGTTCAAGGTGCCGGGCGAGGAGGTCGCGGACCGGGTCCGCGCCACCGTGGCCCGGCTGCGCGAGGTAGAGCGCGACCTCGAGCGGTTGCGCGCCGCAGCGGTGCTGCAGGCTGCGGCCGGGCTGGCGGCGAGCCCGGCGGACGTCGCCGGCGCAGCTGTCGTCACGCACCGTGCACCCGACGGCACCGCGACCGACGGGTTGCGTCGGCTCGCGCTCGACGTGCGCGGCCGGATCGACGGCGACCGGCCCGCGGTGGTTGCGGTGGTCGCGGTGACCGGCGACAAGCCCGCTGCGGTGGTCGCCGTCAACGACGCCGGCCAGGCCCGCGGGCTGTCCGCCAATGCGCTGGTGCGCGCGCTGGCGGCCGCCCTCGGCGGTCGCGGCGGAGGTAAGGACGACGTCGCCGCCGGCGGCGGCTCGAATCCGGCGGCGGTGGGGGAGGCCCTCGCCCTGGTGCCCCGACTGGTCGGCGAGCGGCTGTCGGGCGGGTGAGGGCCGGCGTGCGGATCGGCGTCGACGTGGGCAGCGTGCGGGTCGGGGTCGCGGCCAGCGACCCGGCCGGCGTGCTCGCGACCCCGGTCGCGACGCTGCCCCGGGACGCCCGCCGCGGCAGCGATCTGCAGGCGCTCGCCGCGCTGGTCGGCGACCGGGAGGCGGTGGAAGTGCTGGTCGGTCTGCCGCGGACCCTGGCCGGCCGCAGCGGCCGGGCGGTCGACGCTGCCCGGGCGTACGCCGCCGCCCTGGCCGGCCGGGTGGCTCCGGTGCCGGTCCGACTGGTCGACGAGCGCTTCACCACGGTCACGGCCAGCCGAGCGCTGCGCGAGGCCGGCCTGCGCGGACCGGCGGCCCGGGCCGCCGTCGACGCGGCCGCCGCGGTGGTGCTGTTGCAGGCGTCCCTGGACCAGGAGCGCTCGACCGGACAGCCGCCCGGCGAGCCCGTCCGTGGAACACCGGCGTGACCCGCGGGCGGCCGTGGTGACCGACCTGATCGGCCGGCGGCCCGATGCGGACCGGCCACCGGCCGGTCGGCCGCCGCAGGCCCGGAGCGGGGTCGCCGTCCTGGTCTCGCTGCTGCTGATCGGCGGCCTGGCCGCCGGTGGGGTGCTCGGCGTACGGGGCCTGGTCGGGTCGGTCCGGTCTTCGGCCGACGACTACACCGGCGCCGGCTCGGGTGCCGTCGTCGTGCGCATCCACCCGGGTGACACGGCCAGCGACATCGCGACGGCGCTCGCGGGTGCCGGCGTGGTCAAGACGGCGGCCGCCTTCCGCCGGGCCGCCAACGCCGATGAGCGCTCCCGCCGCCTCCAGCCCGGGTTCTACCGGCTCAAGCGGCACATGGGGTCGACCGAGGCGTTGGCGCTGATGCTCGACCCCGCCGCGCTGGTGGTGCACCGGGTCTCGGTGCCCGAAGGGACCACCGCCCGCGGAATCGTCGACCTGGTCGCTCGCTCGGCCAACCTGCCGGCGGCCGAGCTGGCCGGCGAGCTGGCTCGGCCGACAAGCCTCGGCCTGCCGGCGTACGCCCGCGGTCGGGTCGAGGGCCTGCTGTTCCCGGCCACCTACGGCTTCGCACCCGGCACGACGGCGGGGCAGGCGCTGGCCGAGATGGTCCGCCGTTACGAGCAGGCGGCGAGGGACCTGGACCTCGACGCCCGCGCCCGAGCCGTGGGCCGGACGCCGTACCAGGTGCTGATCGTCGCCTCCATCGTGCAGGGGGAGGCCCGGCTGCCGGCGGACTTCCCGAAAGTGGCGGCGGTGATCTACAACCGGCTGGCCCGCGGCATGCCGCTGCAGGTGGACGCGACGATCAACTACGTGCTGCCCGAGCGCAAGGGCCATCTGACCGCCAAGGACCTGGAGCTGAGCTCGCCGTACAACTCGTACCGGGTTACCGGGCTGCCGCCGACCCCGATCGGCTCGCCCGGCGAGGTGGCCCTGCGGGCGGCGTTGAGCCCGACCCCGGGTGACCTCCTTTACTTCGTCACGATCGACAAGGCCGGCCACAACGCCTTCACGAACTCCTACGCCGAGTTCCTGCGCCTCAAGGCCATCGGCGCCCGCAACCGCTGAGCGCGACCTCCGGCCAGCGGCTCGACGGCCGAAATCGGGTCAAGCCGCCCCGGCCGGCCGCCGATGACAGCCGGAACGGCGGTAGGCGATGGAGGCGGCGTGAGGCAGCAGCTCGGCGAGGTGCTGCTCGACGGTGGGCTGATCACACCCGAGCAGCTCGACGAGGCCTACGAGGAGCACCAGCGGCTGGGCGAGAGCCTCAGCAAGATCCTGGTTGCGCGGGGGATGCTGACGGAGCCCCAGCTGGTCGCGGCCGTCGCCAGCTCCATCGGCCTGCGCTTCGTCGACCTGACCGACTACCCGGTCGACGGCTCCGCGGTCGCGAGGATCCCGCCCGCGGTCTGCCGGCGGCACACGGCGCTGCCCGTGGGTTACGAGGACGGCCGGCTGGTCGTCGCGATGGCCGACCCTGCTGACGTGGTGGCCATCGACGACCTGCGGTCCCTGGCGGGGTGCGACGTCCGGCCGATCATGGCGACCCGAGCCGACGTCATCGCGGCGATCACCCGGTACCACCGCGCCGACTCCGACCTGGACGACCTCAGCCTGTCGATGGACACGGCCGATGACGACCAGGACGACCTTGCCGGCGTACGCGAGGTGGTCGAAGACGCGCCGATCGTCAAGTGGGTGAACCTGCTGATCACGCAGGCCATCGCGGACCGGGCCTCCGACATCCACATCGAGCCGACCGAGCGCGACCTGCGGGTGCGGTTCCGGATCGACGGCGTGTTGCACGAGGTGATGCGCTCGCCGCGAACGATCCAGGCCGGTGTCATCAGTCGCCTGAAGATCATGTCAGACATCGACATCGCCGAACGACGCATCCCGCAGGACGGCCGCCTCTCGATCGCCACCAACGGCAAGAAGATCGACCTCCGGGTGGCCACCCTGCCGACCGTATGGGGCGAGAAGGTGGTCCTGCGGATCCTGGACAACTCCACCGCCCTGCTGACACTCGCCCAGCTCGGTTTCCGGGACGACAACTACGCCCGGTACGCCGAGAGCTTCACCAAGCCGTACGGCATGATCCTCGTGACCGGGCCGACCGGCTCCGGCAAGTCCACGACGCTGTACGCCACGCTGAACATCGTCTCCTCCCCGGAGAAGAACGTCATCACCGTCGAGGACCCGGTCGAGTACCGCATCCCCGGCATCAACCAGGTGCAGACCAACAACCGCGCCGGGCTGACCTTCGCCTCCGCCTTGCGCTCGATCCTGCGCTCGGACCCCGACGTGGTGCTGATCGGCGAGATCCGCGACCACGAGACGGCCCGGATCGCCATCGAGGCCGCGCTCACCGGTCACCTGGTGCTCTCGACCCTGCACACGAACGACGCTCCGAGCGCGGTGACCCGGCTGGTGGAGATGGGAGTGGAGCCGTTCCTCGTCGGCTCGGCGCTGGACGCCGTGCTGGCCCAGCGGCTCGCCCGGCGCCTCTGCAGCCGGTGCAAGGAGGCCTACGTGCCCACGCCGGAGGCGTTGATCCACGCCCGGTTCCCCTGGCAGCCAACCGACGATCTGCCGACGCTGTACCGGCCGCGGGGGTGCTCGGCCTGTTCCAAGACCGGCTACCAGGGCCGGCTGGCGCTGCACGAGGTGATGCCGGTCACCGAGGACATCGAGCGGCTGGCCGTGGAGCGTGGCTCGGCCGACGCGATCGGCCGGGTAGCCCGCTCACAGGGGATGAGCACGCTGCGCGACGACGGCATGGCCAAGGCGCGCAGCGGCGCGACGTCCATCGAGGAGATCCTGCGCGTCGTGGTCTGAGTTAGCTCGGGCCCAACCGGCGCAACGCTGGCATTCACGGAGACTTTGCGGTGCCAGGGCACCACCAAAGTTCCGTGACTTCGCAGGCATCCGACGACGGAGACACCGGATGACCGAGTGACCCTCGCCGCGGCTCAAGCCGGATGGCTCGACCGCCGATGCCGTCTTGGCGATCGCGCTGCCTTCGTACGCCGGCCCGGAGAGGACCTTCGCCGTGGAGAACCAGGGAATGGGCGACTTTTTCGGCCCCCCGACCCCATTGGGCGCCGGCCCCGGGCCGGAGGCGTCGGCCGGGCTGCTGCCGCCGATCCCCGTGCCGACACGGCCGCCGCTCCACCGGGTGCCGGAATCCCGGCCGGCGCCGGCGCCGGCTGGGACCTCGCCCGCTCTCGGTGGGCCGGTCGGCAGCGAGTCGGCGTACGCCCGGGGGTCCACGGAGGCGACCGGCGCCGACGACTCCGTCCTGCTGACCACCCTGTTGCAAGCCGTGGTGGAGCGCCGCGCGTCCGACCTGCACCTGACCGTGGGCGCCCACCCGATGCTGCGGCTGCGCGGCGAGCTGGCTGCGATGGAGGAGCACGAGCGGCTGACGGCGCCGGTCATCCAGCGGATGTTGTACGCCGTCATCTCGCAGCGGCAACGGGAACGCTTCGAGGAGAACCTGGAGCTGGACTTCTCCTACGCCGTACCGGGGCTGGCCAGGTTCCGGGTCAACCTCTACCGCCAGCGCGAGTCATTGGGCGCGGCGTTCCGGCTGATCCCCTACGAGCTGCAGTCGCTGGAGAGTCTCGGGATTCCGCCGTCGGTGGCGAACTTCGCCGCGCTCACCCGCGGTTTCGTGCTGGTCACGGGCCCGACCGGCTCCGGCAAGTCGACGACCCTGGCGGCCCTGATCGACCTGGCAAACCGGCAGCGGTCGGACCACATCATGACCGTCGAGGACCCGATCGAGTTCCTGCACAGCCACCAGTCATGTCTGGTCAACCAGCGTGAGGTCGGCGAGGACACGCACAGTTTCCAGAACGCGCTCAAGCACGTGCTCCGCCAGGACCCCGACATCATCCTGGTCGGTGAGATGCGCGACCTGGAGACGATCGCGGTCGCGCTCACGGCCGCGGAGACCGGTCATCTGGTCTTCGCGACACTGCACACCCAGGACGCCGCCCAGACCATCGACCGCGTCATCGACGTGTTCCCGCCGCACCAGCAGCAGCAGATCCGGGTGCAGCTGTCCGCGTCCCTGCAGGGAGTCGTCTGCCAGACGCTGCTGCGAACCGCCGACGGCAAGGGCCGGGCGGCGGCGACCGAGGTCCTGGTGGCGACACCGGCGGTGCGGAACCTGATCCGCGAGGGCAAGACGCACCAGATCTACTCCGCCATGCAGGCCGGCGCCAAGTTCGGCATGCACACGATGGACCAGCACATCGCCGACCTGGTGAAGTCCGGCCGGGTGACCTACGAGACCGGCCTCGAGAAGTGCCATCACGTCGAGGACTTCAACCGGCTCGCCGGGCGCGGCTGACGGCCATGGCGACGACATTCGAGTACTCCGTTCGCGACCGGGGCGGCAAGCTCGTCTCCGGCAAGCTCGCCGCCGACTCCCAGGCGGCCCTGGTCACCCGGCTCAAGGCGATGGGCTACGCGCCGGTGAGTATCTCGGAAAGCAATGTCGGAATGAAACGGGAGTTGTCGCTCCCCGGCCGGAAGCCGAGCGTCAAGCTCAAGGACCTCGCTGTCTTCTCCCGCCAGTTCGCCACGATGATCAATTCGGGGCTGTCGCTGCTGCGGGCGCTGACCATCCTCACCGAGCAGACCCAGAACAAGACGCTGGCCAAGATCCTGGCGGAGGTCCGCAACGACATCGAGAGCGGTTCGGCGCTGTCGGTAGCGATGAGCCGGCATCCGAAGGTGTTCCCCCCGCTGATGGTGAACATGACCAAGGCCGGCGAGGTTGGCGGCTTCCTCGACACCGTGATGCTGCGGATTGCAGAGAACTTCGAGGCCGAGGTAAAGCTCCGTGGCAAGGTCAAGGCGGCGATGACCTATCCGGTAGTCGTCTTCATCATGGCGATCCTCATGTGCACCGGCATGCTGATCTTCATCGTGCCGGTGTTCGCCAAGATGTTCAGCACGCTCGGCGGCGAGCTGCCCGCGCCGACCAAGCTGCTTGTGCTGATGTCCAAGTCACTGCGGCTGATCGGACCGGTCCTGCTGGTCGCGCTGGTGGTCGGCTTCCAGGTCTGGGCGCGGATCAAGCATCAGGAGCGGGTGCGTGACGTCGTGGACCCGTGGAAGCTGCGGGCGCCGGTCTTCGGCAACCTCTTCCAGAAGATCTCCCTGAGCCGCTTCTCGCGGAACCTCGGCACGATGATGAGCTCCGGCGTACCGATCCTGCAGAGCCTCGACATCGTCGCGGACACCACGGGCAACCGGGTGCTGGCACACGCCGTACGGGACGTCCAGGAGAGTGTGCGCGGCGGCGAGTCGATCGCCAAGCCCCTGGAGTCGCACAAGGTCTTCCCCCCCATGGTCGTGCAGATGATGGCGGTCGGGGAGGACACCGGTGCGCTGGACACCATGCTGCTGAAGATCAGTGACTTCTACGACCAAGAGGTCGAGGCGACCACCGAGGCGCTCACCGCGCTGATCGAGCCGCTGATGATCGCCTTCCTGGGTGCCGTCGTCGGGTCGATGATCATCGCGCTCTACATGCCGATCTTCAAGATCTTCGACCTGATCAAGTAGAGGCCATCCAGCCGCTCAAGTTCACAGACCTTGTGCCGATCCTCACTGTGTTATCCGGGCCGACCGGAATGCCGGGCAGGCCGACCGTGCAGACGTCCGAGGAGGACCGCGTTGCTTACTCGCATTCGTAGGCGGCTGGAGGAGAGGGATGCGGGCTTCACCCTCATCGAACTCCTGGTCGTCATCATCATCATCGGCATCCTGGCCGCGATCGCCATTCCGGTGTTCCTCAACCAGCGCAAGAAGGGCTATGACGCGCGCGCCAAGGCGGATGCCCGCAACATGGCGACGCTCGAGGAGACCTGGCTGACAGACAACAACACCTACACCGACTCACTCGGCGCCGGCACGCTTGTTGACTTCAAGCCGTCGGCCGGCACGACGACGAACGCCAAGGCCAATGGAGCCAACGGGTTCTGCATCGTGTCGAAGAGCCAGTCCCCTACCTACTTCGTGTACGACAGCGCGGCGGGCGGGCTTCAGGGCGGGTCCTACGCCACCTTCGCTGCGGCAGTCGCTGCCTTCCCAGCGACGGGGAGTTGCAAGGTCGCCGCGCCAGCCAGCTTCTAGCGGTTTCACCGTCGACGGCTCGGGCCCCACTCGGACATCGGTTCGGGCCCGGGCCGTTGCGACGTCCAACTCTCACCGAGGCGAACAACTTCCAGATCGGGAGGCCGTTGGGCGGCCCGACGTCTACTTGGAGGGGAGAACGTGCTCGGACCGCGGTGCCGGGCGTTGCGCCACGCCGGAGATGCACGCGTCACTTCTGACGCGGGGATGTCGCTTGTCGAGTTGCTCGTCGCGATTTTCATCTTCGGACTGATCGCGGCCGCCGTCGGCGCCAACGTCTCCCAGGGCCTCACCCTCACCCGCACCAACCGGGAGCGTTCGGTGGCGGCGAACCTGGCGGCCCAGGAGCTCGACGTCGTCCGGAACACACCGGTGACCTCGCTTCCGCTGGGTCTGGTGACCAGCAGCCAGACCGTGGACTCGACGGCGTACGCGATCCGGCGGACGACCGGCTGGGTCACCAAGAGTGCCAGCGTCGGCTCTTGCGACGGAGGTAGCGGCGCCCGGCAGGCCTACCTGCGCGTGAACGTCAAGGTCACCTGGGCCCAGATGAGCGGGGTGGACCCGGTCAACACCGACACGTTGGTCACTCCCAAGTTGGGCAGCTTCGGTGCCGACACCGGCGCCATCTCGGTGAAGGTGCGTGACCGGGACGGCGCGCCGGAGTCCGGCGCCCAGGTGTCGGTCTCGGGCCCCGGCGTGAACTCGACCCAGACGACCGCGGACGACGGGTGTGCGTTCTTCGCGTTCCTGCCGGCGGGCACGTACACCGCCAGCGCCTCCACCCCTAACTTCGTGGACCTCGCCGGGCGATCCACCCCGTCCACTTCGGTGGCCGTGGTGGCCGGCACTACGGCCGCGGCGTCCTTCGACTACGACCGCGAGGCCTTGCTGGTCTTCACGCTGCAAGGTCCCGACGCCGGACATCCGGCGGCACCCGGGCTGCCGGTGCGGCTGGGCAACTCCAACGGCGCCTTTCCGTACGGCGTCACCGGCGCGTACCCGGGCACGGGCAACACCGCGACGGCCGGTCCGCTCTTCCCCTTCGCGTCGGGCTATACCGCGTGGGCGGGCGACTGCGCCGACGCGGACCCCGGTTCCGGCGCCCGCGGGCCGGCGTACACCACCGATCCCGGCACAAACGGCACCGGGACGCTCACGCTGCCCGGGCTCGACGTGACCGCGCGCTCGACTGCCACCGGCCTACCCCTCGCAGGCGTCACCGTGGTCGCGACCCACGCGTCGGAGGGAGCGCCGCAGGGCTGCAGCTCGGCCCGGTCGTACCCGCTGCCGGGTACGACGGATGCGCTGGGCGTGGTCCGGGCCGCGCTGCCCTACGGCACCTGGGCGCTCGCCGTCAGCGGGCAACCGGACTCCGGCACAGTCACGCTGGCCCCGGGTGCCCCAGTCGCGAGCGCGACGGTGACCGGGTGACAGGCCGGCCCTCCACGGAGGGCGGCTACACCCTGGTCGAGACCATGGTCGTGGTGGTGCTGCTCACGGTGGTCATGGGATTCGTCACCGAGACGATCATCTCGACACAGCGCGCCTTCACCCGGAGCTCGATCCGGCTCACCGACACCGGCGAGCTGCGGGTGGCGTTCGACACCATGACCAAGACGATCCGTACGGCGACCCGGCTCGACTCGACATCGCCGGCTTTTCTGCCGGGGCGGGAGAACGGCGTCGAGTGCTGGTTCTACGCGAACCTGGAGAGCAACCCGGCGCCGCAGCTGGCCCACTACTACCTCGACGGCACCCGGCAGCTGATCGAGGAACTGACGCACGCGGACGTCGGCTCGGTCGGGCCGAACTGGACCTATACCGGCGCGCCGTACCGGCACCGCGTCATCGCCCGGGAGGTGGTCGTTCCTCCCGCCACCGGTACGCCGATCTTCACCTACTTCGACCAGAGCGGGACGGTACTCAACATCGCCGGCGACGTGAACGCCGACATCGCGGACGCCAACCTCAGCGGCATCGGCGACGTCCTCATCCGGCTGTCCGTCTCCTCCGGCCCGGCCCCGCTCGCCACCACGACGACCCTGGTGAACCGCGTCCGGCTGGTCAACGCCGACGTGCCGGCGAACACCGCGGGCAGCCGATGAAGGACAGAAGCGTCTTCGTGAGAGCACGGATCTCGAGAGCCGATGAGGACTCCGGCATCGCGCTGATCACCGTCATCGCCATGGGGTTCGTCATGATGCTGCTGGCGGGCGCGATCCTCACCTACGGGATCGCGTCGATGTCACAGGCCCGGCGGGACCAGGACTACCACGCTGCACTCGCGGCCGCCGCCGCGGGCGTCGACGACTATCTCTACCGGGTCAACGTCGACTCCAACTACCTGCTGTACAGCACGGTGCCGAACACCTGCAGCAGTCCGACGAAGCCGGCGAACCCGGACCCCGGCAACGCCGCCATGACCGGCTTCGTGCCGATTCCCGGCGGCAGCACGCCTGGACAGTTCCGGTACGACGTCGACCTGTCGTCCCATTGCCGCAGCGGCGCCATCAAGGTGAGCTCGACCGGCAGGGTCGGGGCGGTGACCCGCACCGAGTCGGTGCTGATCAAGCGTAAGGGCTTCCTCGACTACCTCTACTTCACCGACATCGAGGTGAAGGACCCGGCGCTGTACACCTCCAATCCCTTCGCCGGCAACGCGGCCTACCGTCCCGACCTCGGGGACGACAACCCGGCCGCCGTCTGCGGCCGGCACTACTACGACAAGAGCGCCGACGGGGCGCTGGCCGCCCCACGTCCCGATGACGTGAGCAGCTCTCCCGGCTGCGACACGATCAACTTCGGTGGCGGCGACACGATCAACGGCCCGCTGCACACCAACGACGCCATGCTGGTCTGCGGGAACGTCGCGTTCAACGGACCCACGTACACCAGCTGGACCGGCAGGGACCCGTCGACGCCGGCGACCAACAAGCACTGGCGGTCCAACCCGTACTGCGGCGGCAACAACCCCAGCTTCACCGGCAACAACGGCAACCGCTGCCTGGGGTCCGGCCCGTCCGACGACGCCTGCTACGAACCCCCGCTGGCCATGCCGCCGAGCAACAGCGCGCTGAAGGCGGAGACCAACCCGGCGCTCGCCTCGCCGGCCGGGTGCCTGTTCACCGGCCCGACGGAGATCAAGCTCAACGCCAACGGGACCATGGACGTAAACAGCCCGGACACCGATCCGGCCGTCTCCAACCCCGGTTGCCGGCCGGGCAGCGGGCTGGCGATCCCGGCGGATGGCGTGGTGTTCGTGCAGAACGTGCCCTCCGGAGACCCCTCGGTGCCATGTCTCACCGACAACGGGGTGCGCTTGGACAGCCAGGGTGTCGCCGTCCAGGCCCCCGCCGGCACCCCTAACCCGGTCAACCCGATCGGCTACCCCATCAGGAACGACATCACGCAGTACGGGTGCACGAACGGCGACGTGTTCATCTCGGGCACGCTCAAGGGCCGGCTCACGGTCGCATCGGAGAACGACGTCGTGGTCACCGGGGACGTCACCTACGCCAGCGGTGTCACCGGCAATGACGTGCTGGGCCTGGTGGCGAACAACAACGTCGAGGTCTATCACCCGGTCAAGTGCAACGGCTACCAGGGCAACGGGCGGTGCAACGGCAACGGCAACCTGGGGTCGCCGACCAGAGACCTCCAACTGTCAGCGGCGATCCTGTCGGTGACCCACTCCTTCCGGGTGCAGAACTACCAGTACGGAAGCTCACTGGGCCGGCTCAACCTCACCGGTGCGATCGGCCAGAAATACCGCGGCATCGTCGGAGTCATCGGCTCGTCCGGCTTCACCAAGAACTACGTGTACGACAGCCGGCTGAAGTACGCGTCACCGCCGAAGTTCCTGGATCCCCTGCAGTCGTCGTACCGGGTTGCGAGCTACTCCGAGCAGCGCCGTGCCTACTGACGAGGGCTGTGGACGGACCGACCGCTTCCCGTCGGCGCGCACCTAGCCTGCGGACGTGATGCTGCTCGTCGTGGCCTGCGCGCTGCTCGGACTGCTCGTCGGGTCATTCCTCAACGTCGTCGTCTGGCGGCTGCCGCGGCGGGAGTCGTTGCTGCGGCCGGCCTCCCACTGCCCCACCTGCTCGGCGCCGGTGCGCCCCCGGGACAACGTGCCGGTCCTGTCCTGGCTGGTGTTGCGCGGGCGATGCCGGAACTGCGCGGCGCCGATCAGCCGCCGGTACCCGGCCGTGGAGCTGCTCACGGCGGCGGTCTTCGCGGCGCTGGCGGCCCGGCTTGGGCCGGACACCGCGTTGCCGGCCTTCCTGTATCTCGGCGGCGTGGGCGTCGCCTTGGCGCTGATCGACCTGGACGTGCACCGGCTGCCCAACGCCTTGACGCTGCCGTCGTACGCCGTCGGAGCCGCGCTGCTCACCGGTGCCGCGGCGGTGGACGGCAGCGCCGGCCCATTGCTGCGCGGACTCCTCGGCATGGTCGCGCTGTTGGGCCTCTACCTGCTGCTGGCGCTGGCCTACCCGGCGGGTATGGGCCTCGGCGACGTCAAGCTGGCCGGCCTGCTGGGGCTCTATCTGGGCTGGCTGGGCTGGGGAGTATGGGCGGTCGGCGCCTTCGCCGCGTTCCTCCTCGGCGGCGTCTCGGGCATCGCCCTGATGGCGGCGGGCCGGGCCGGCCGCAAGAGCGCCCTCCCGTTCGGGCCCTTCATGCTCGGCGGCGCCTTGCTGGCGGTGCTCGCCGGCCAGGCACTCGCCGACGCGTACGTGGGCACCGTCGGCTGAGCGCTGTCACGCCGACGCTCAAGCCTGCGCGGGTGCCGGCCGATGACTGGCCCGATATGCACCGGCGCCGTTGACGCCCGGCGCATCCGCTGTTGGTGGGACAGAGGGGACTAGACGTGGCGAGGCGAGTCGCGGTGGGGCTCGACATCGGTACCTCCGGCGTCCGGGCGGCCGAGTTGGCGCTCGGCGGCAGTCCGGTGACGCTCGAGCGGTTCGGGCAGGTCGGCCTGACGCCGGGCGCCGTGCGCGACGGGGAGGTGGTAGATCCCGACGTGGTCGGCGCCGCCATCCGGCAGCTGTGGGCCAAGGTGGGCTTCTCCAGCAAGCGGGTGGTGCTCGGCGTCGCCAATCAGAAGGTCGTCGTCCGACTGGTCGACCTGCCATGGCTGCCACCCGCGGAGCTGCGAGCCTCCCTCGCCTTCCAGGTGCAGGACTTCATCCCGATGCCGGTCGACCGGGCGATCCTCGACTACCACCCGCTGGAGGAGTTCGAGCGCGAGAACGGCACGCGGATGGTCCGGGTGCTACTGGTGGCCGCCGCCAGGGACATGGTGGCTGCCGCGCTGGCGGCGGTGGCCAAGGCAGGCCTCACGCCGGTGATGGTCGACCTGACGCCGTTCGCCATCCTCCGCGCCCAGGCGCCGGTGCACGAGCTCCAGCTCGACCCCGAGGCCGAGGCGCTGGTCGAGGTAGGTGCCGAAGTGACGAACATCATCGTGCACTCGGGCGGCGTGCCGCGCTTCGTCCGGATCCTGCTGATGGGTGGGCAGGACATCACCGAGGCGGTCGCCGAGCGGCTGGGCGTGCCGATCGACGAGGCAGAGTCCGTCAAGCAGGCCGCTGGCATGGCCGTCGGTCCGGCGACCGAGGCCGCCGAGGACTCCGACCGTTCGCCGGCCGCGAGGGTGATCGAGTCCACCGCGTCGGCCTTCGTGCAAGAGGTGCGTGGGTCCCTCGACTACTACGTCGCACAGCCCACCGCGCCACCCCTGCGACGGATCCGGCTCTCGGGCGGCGGTGCTCAGCTGTCCGGCCTGGCCGAGCGGCTCGCGAAGGCAACCCGCCTTCCCACCGAGGCCGCCTCACCCATGGACCGGCTCCGACTGGGGCGGACGGGGCTCTCGCCCGAGCAACTCCGCGCCATCCAGCCGGTGACCAGCGTCCCGGTGGGGCTGGCGCTGGGGGTGGCCTCGTGAAGGTCGCCACCCTGCGCCGGGCTGAGGATCACACCGAGTTGCGCGGCCCGACGATGGCGCGGGTGAACCTGCTGCCACCGGAGGTCGCCGAAGTCCGCCGGTTCCGGCGGGTGCAGTACGGCCTCGGTGGCGCGGTGCTGGCGGCCATCGGCGTGGTGATCCTGCTGCTGGTGCTTGCCCTCGGTTCGGTGTCCTCCGCCCAGCAACAGCTCGACAAGACGAATGCGGAGCAGACGCAGCTGCAGGGTCGGCTCACCAAGTTCAACGGCGTGCGACAGGTCTACGCCCAGGTTGCCTCGGGCGACACCCAGCTGCGCTCGGCGTTGAGCGGCGAGGTTCAGCTCTCCCATTACCTCAACGACCTCAGCCTGACGGTCCCGGAGAACGTCTGGCTCACCAACCTGTCCGTAACGCTCGAGTCCGGGGCCGGGGCCGGGGCCGGGTCCGCCGCCGGCGCCGGGGCGGGCGTCGGCGGGGCCGTCGCCCGGCCGGGAATCGGCACGCTGACCGCCGCCGGGAGCGCCTTTGCGCACGGGGACGTGGCGAATTGGCTGGAGACGCTCGGTCGCCAGAAGGGCTTCGCCGATGCCTACCTCAGCACCTCCACCGAAGCGCTCATCGGGCAGCGACGCACGGTCACCTTCTCCTCGTCGGCGACGGTGACCGCGGCCGCCCTGTCGCATCGCTACGACCGACTCCCGGGGGGTTGAGATGGCCAAGACCCGACAGTGGTCGCTACTCACGGCCGTGGCTGTGGTCGCCGTGCTCGCGGCCGGCTGGTTCCTCGTCATCTCCCCGAAACACGCGGCGGCCGGTCGGCTGCGCACCGAGGCCACCGCGGCGTCGGGCGTGAACGACACTCTGCGGGTCCAGATCAGCGCACTGACCGCGCAGGCCCTCAAGCTGCCGCAGCAGCGCGCCCGGTTGGCCGTGCTCGCCGCCAAGATCCCGGACAACCCGGCACTGCCTACCTTGATCCGCACGCTGCGCGATGCCGCGGAGCACGCCGGCGTAGATCTCGTCTCCCTGCAGCCGGGAGCCCCCGCCGCATTCACCCCCGGCGCGGTCGCAGGCGCCGCTGCGCCGGTCGCGCCCGGGACGGCCGCGGGCGGCTCGGCCGCGGCCGGCGCCGGCCAGCTGCTGGCCATCCCGGTCACGGTCCAGGTCAGCGGTGGCTTCTACCAGCTGGAGCAGTTCCTGACGAATCTCGAGGACATGCCCCGGTCCTTCCTGATCGGCCAGCTGACCGTGGCGCCGACCGGCGGCGCGTCCGCATCCGGACTGCCGGCAGGTGTTCCGGCGGCCGGTGTCTCCGGCGGCACCTCCACCGGCGCGCTGACCGCGAGCATCACCGGCCGCGTTTTCATGGCGACCGCCCAACCTGCTGCGGTGACCGCTGCGCCGGTCGCACCGTCGGCGATTGCGCGCTGAGGAGGAGCGGTGACCGAGACGTTTCCAACCGCCGGTGGGCCTGATCTGCCCGGGTCCGCGCCCGAGAAGCGGCGCCGGCTGGTAATTGCCGCCGCCGCCGTCGCGCTGGCGGTCGCACTGCTGGGCGGCGGCTATCTGTTCCTGGGCGGCTCGGGCAGTTCCCCCGCGGCGGGTCCGGTGCCACACGTTACCCGGTCGCCGCGCCCGGCGGTACCGGCCACCCCGGCGCCGGCCCGGGTACCGGCGGCGAAGCCGTCGCCCAGCACCTTGGTCGTTCGAAACCCGTTCCTGCCCCTCGTCGTGCCGGCGCCCGCGGGCACCGCCCCCGATGCGAGCTCCGGTAGCGGTGCCCCGGTGACCGGAACGGGTACGGGCGCGGACATTGCCGGCTCGCCCAGCCCCGGCGCCACGACCAGCGGATCGACCGACAGCGGGAGCACCGGTGCGGACGCGACCGGCGGCACCGGCAGCGACAGCGGTGCCGCCCCGCCCGCGGCTCCCGTGGACGGCAGTCCGAACTTCACCGGATAGCCGTCGCGGCGTCGTACGTTTGACCGGTGCTCTCGCCCGACGGTCCGCTGCTCGTCCTGGTCGGCCCCCCGGGGTCCGGGAAGACGACCGTGGGCCGGCTGCTGGCCGACCGGCTGCAGGTGACCCTTCGGGAGACCGACGTGGACGTCGAGGCCGCCGCCGGGGCATCGGTTGCCGACGTCTTCATCGAGCAGGGAGAGGGCCGGTTCCGCGAGCTGGAGCTCGAGGCCGTCCGCCGCTCGATGCGCGAGCACCGCGGCGTACTCGCTGTAGGCGGGGGGGCGGTGCTCGACCCTGCGGCCCGCGCGCTGCTCGCCGGCCACCCGGTGGTCTTCCTCAAGGTCGGCCTCCCGGACGCCGTACGCCGGATGGGCCTGGCCCGCGACCGGCCGGCGGCACTGGGAAGCCCGCGCGCCCAGCTGCTGGGCCTGCTGCGGCACCGGGAGCCGTTCTACGCCGAGGTCGCCATGGCGACCGTCGACACCGACGGCCGGAGCCCGGTCGACGTCGCGGACGCGGTCCTGGCGGTTCGGTCGGAGCTGGCTCCTCCCGGATAGCATTACGTCCCGTGGCCACGACCAACGACCTGAAGAACGGCATGACCCTCGACCTCGACGGCCAGCTCTGGAACGTCGTGGAGTTCCAGCACGTGAAGCCGGGCAAGGGCGGTGCCTTCGTCCGTACGACGCTCAAGAACGTCCGCACCGGCAAGGTCGTGGACAAGACCTTCAACGCGGGCGTGCGCGTCGAGGTGGCGCTCGTCGAAAAGCGCGAGATGAGTTTCCTCTACCGCGACGGCTCCGACTTCGTGTTCATGGACACGGAGACCTATGACCAGCAGCACGTCCCGGCGGAGACGGTCGGCGGGACCGCGGACTACCTGCTCGAGAACATGGCCGCGACCGTGACGGTGCACGAGGCTACCCCGCTGTCCGTCGAGCTGCCCGCCTCGGTCGAGCTGTTGATCGCCGAGACCGATCCCGGTGTGCAGGGCGACCGGTCCACCGGCGGCACCAAGCCGGCCCGGCTCGAGACCGGCGCCAGCATCGCCGTACCGCTGTTCATCGCTACCGGCGAGAAGGTGCGGGTCGACACCCGGGACGGCCGCTACCTCGGCCGGGTCAACAGCTAGGCCGCGGGCGTGCCGGCCCGGTCCAAGGCGCGCAAGCGTGCCGTCGACATCCTCTTCGAGTCCGAGTTGCGGGGCACCGACCCCGTGCGCACGCTGGCCGATTGGCGAGCCCGCGCCGACCCGCCGGTCCCGGCGTACGCCGTTGCACTGGTGGAGGGGGTGACCGCTAGACGCGACGAGCTGGACGAGCTGCTGGGGCGTCATGCCGAGGGCTGGACGGTGGCACGGATGCCGACCGTGGACCGCATCGTGTTGCGGATCGGCGCCTACGAGCTGCTCTGGTGCCCCGACATCCCGGCCGCCGTCGCGATCAGCGAGGCGGTGGGATTGGCGGTGACGCTGTCTACCGACGACTCGCCGTCGTTCGTCAACGGGCTGCTCGCCCGGCTGCTGGAGCTACGACCGGAGTCGGCCGCCGGCGCAGAGGCCGGCTCAGACGGCGGCCTCGACCGCCCGCCGGGCGTCGGGGGAGAGGACCCCCCAACCGATCAGCTGCTCGGTGAGCAGGCTGGGACTCTCGTCATAGATCACCGCGAGTGACCGCAGGTCCTCCTGGCGGATCGAGAGGACGCGTCCGTTGTAGTCGCCCCGCTGGCTCTGGATCGTCGCGGCGTACCGGGCCAGTGGACCGGCCCGCTCCGCCGGCACCGAGCTCAGCTGCTCCAGGTCGATGACCAGGCGGGGGGCCGGCTCAGCGGCGCCGTTGGGGCCGCCCTCGGGCAGCAACTCGGCTACCGGTACGCCGTAGAACGCGGCCAGCTCGGCCAACCGCTGCACCGTCACCGCCCGGTCGCCACGTTCGTAGGAGCCGACGACCACGGCCTTCCAGCGACCATGCGACTTCTCCTCGACGCCGTGCAAGGAAAGACCCTGCTGGGTCCGGATGGCACGCAGCCGCGCGCCCAGAGCCTTGGCGTAGTCGGTCATGGATCGTCCTTGGGAAGGAGGGATGGACAGCGGATTGATTACGCTCTGTAACCGTATTCGGCAAGCTACGCAGGGTCAAGGCGCCATTCGGCCGCAGTTCGGCGCGCGGCCGGCCGCTCCGGAGGGCTGCCGCCCGGCCACCGCAGCCGGACCCGGCTCGACCCGTTGGTGCCGATTCAGCCGGCCAGCACCGGAGGAATCGGCACGGTCGATCAACCGCACGCGGGTCGGACAGCGCGTCGGACAGCTCGCCCCCGCGCCGTCGTTTGCTACGGTACGGCCGCGCCTCCAGGCGCACCGACGTCCTTTAAGACCCGTCCGGTGAGGCGGGGAAGGAGGTCCGACCGGTGGTGAACAACGTCCAGCCGGCCCGGCCCGCCCGGGCCCGCGCCGGGCGTCGACCGGTCTCCGGCGACCCGGCTGCCGCCCGCCCGGTGCTCGAGGCGGCCGATGTGGCCCGAGCGCTGACCCGGATAGCCCACGAGGTGCTCGAGCGCACCCGCGGCGGCACCGATGTCGTGGTGGTCGGTATCCCTACCCGCGGCGCGACGCTGGGCCACCGGCTGGCGGCCCGGATGAGTTCGATCGAGGGCCGCACCGTGCCCGTCGGGACGCTCGACATCACGATGTACCGCGACGACCTGCGGCTGCGCGGGGTCCGGGCGCTGGCCGAAACCGACCTGCCGCCGGATGGACTGGACGACATGCTGGTCGTGCTGACCGACGATGTCCTGTTCTCGGGCCGGACGGTGCGGGCCGCCCTCGACGCGCTGTCCGACCTCGGGCGGCCACGGGCGGTGCAGCTCGCCGTACTCGTGGACCGTGGCCACCGGGAGCTGCCGATCAAGGCCGACTACGTCGGGAAGAACCTGCCCACTTCCCTCGGGGAGACGGTCCACGTGCTGCTCGAGGAGAACGACGGTCGCGACGCCGTCCTGCTCGGTCCGGCGGACTCGATCCGGTCGGAGGTGGCCGAGTGAGGCGGCACCTGCTGTCGGCCGCCGACCTCGGTAGGGACGATGCCCTGCTGGTCCTGGACACGGCTGAGCAGCTGGCCCGGGTCGCGGACCGGCCGATCAAGAAGCTGCCGACCCTGCGCGGCCGCACGGTGGTCAACCTGTTCTTCGAGGACTCGACCCGGACCCGAACCTCGTTCGAGGTCGCGGCCAAGCGGCTGTCCGCGGACGTGATCAACTTTTCCGCCAAGGGCTCCAGCGTGTCGAAGGGGGAGAGCCTCAAGGACACCGCCCTGACCCTGGAGGCGATGGGGGCGGACGCCGTGGTGATCCGCCATTGGGCGTCCGGAGCGCCGCACCGGCTGGCCACCTGGATCTCGGGCAGCGTCGTCAACGCCGGTGACGGGACGCACGAGCATCCGACCCAGGCTCTGCTGGACGCCTTCACGATGCGCCGCCGGCTGGGCCGGCTCGAGGGGCTGCGGGTGGCGATCGTCGGCGACGTGCTGCACAGCCGGGTCGCCCGCTCGAACGTGCTGCTGCTGGACACCCTCGGCGCCGCCGTGACGCTGGTCGCCCCGCCCACCCTGTTCCCCGTGGGGGTCGACGACTGGCCGGCCGAGGTGAGCTACGACCTCGATGGCGTCCTGCCCAAGAGCGACGTCGTCATGATGCTGCGGGTCCAGCGGGAGCGGATGAGCGCGGCGTTCTTCCCCAGCGCCCGGGAGTACAGCCGCCGGTACGGGCTGGACGCGGCCCGGATGGCCCTGCTGCCGGAGGATGCGATCGTCATGCACCCGGGCCCCATGAACCGCGGTATGGAGATCGCAGCCGAGGTGGCCGACTCGGTGCGTTCGACGATCGTCGAGCAGGTTGCGAACGGGGTCAGCGTCCGGATGGCGGTGCTCTACCTCCTGCTGGGCGGCGCGCTGTCGGGTGCCGCGCTGTCGGGTGCCGTGGTCGAAGCGGAGCCGGGAGCGCCGGAATGAGCGACTGGCTGATACGCGGGGCCGCGTTGCCCGGTGGCGAGCCGGCAGACCTCCGGTTGGCCGGGGGGGTGATCGCGGAGGTGGGCAGTCGCCTGGACGGCACCGGTGCGCGGGTGCTGGCCGCCGACGGGTTGGTGGCGCTGCCGGGGCTGGTGGACCTGCACACCCACCTGCGCGAGCCGGGTCGCGAGGATGCTGAGACCATCGCCTCCGGCACCCGGGCGGCCGCGCTGGGGGGCTTCACCGCCGTACACGCGATGGCCAACACCGATCCGGTGGCCGATGTCGCCGGCGTGGTCGAGCAGGTCTGGCGGCTGGGTCAGGAGGCCGGATACTGCGACGTCCACCCGGTCGGCGCGGTGACCGTGGGGCTGGCCGGCCAGAAGCTGGCAGAGCTCGGGGCGATGGCCGACTCCGCGGCCCGGGTGCGGATCTTCTCCGACGACGGGCACTGCGTCGAGGATGCGGTGCTGATGCGGCGCGCGCTGGAGTACGTCAAGGCATTCGGCGGGTTGATCGCCCAGCACGCGCAGGAGCCGCGGCTGACAGCGGGCGCCCAGATGAACGAGGGGGTGGTCTCCGCCCGGCTGGGCCTGGCCGGCTGGCCGGCCGTGGCCGAGGAGTCGGTGATCGCCCGGGACTGCCTGCTGGCGGCCCACGTGGGCTCCCGGCTGCACGTCTGTCACGTCTCCACCGCCGGCTCGGTGGAGATCTTGCGCTGGGCGAAGGGCAAGGGCTGGCGGGTGACCGCCGAGGTGACGCCGCACCACCTGCTGCTCACCGACGAGCTGGCGGCGACGTACGACCCGGTCTACAAGGTCAACCCCCCGCTGCGGACGGCGGAGGACGTCGAGGCGCTCCGGGACGCGCTGGCCGACGGCACGATCGACGCGGTCGCCACCGACCACGCGCCGCACGCGCTGGAGGACAAGGAGACCGAGTGGAGCGCGGCGGCGTTCGGAATGCTCGGGCTGGAGACCGCCCTGTCGGTGGTGGCGGAGGCGATGGTGGCGACCGGGCGGCTGGACTGGGCCGGTGTGGCCGACCGGATGTCGGTGCGACCGGCCCAGATCGCCGGGATCGCCGGCCAGGGGCAGCGGCTCCAGGCCGGTGCACCGGCCAACCTGGTGCTGGTCGACCCGGCCGCCCGCACGGTGGTCGACCCGTCGGCACTCGCCTCGCGGAGCCGCAACACGCCGTACGCCGGCCGGGAGCTGCCGGTACGGGTGCAGGCCACCTTCCTCCGCGGCCGGCCGACCGTGCTGGACGGGAAGCTGGCGTGACCGGCAGGGTGCCCGCGCTGCTGGTCCTCGAGGACGGCCGCAGCTTCACCGGCGAGTCCTACGGCGCGGCCGGCGAGACGTTCGGGGAGGTGGTGTTCGCCACCGGGATGACGGGCTACCAGGAGACGGTGACCGATCCCTCCTACGCGCGCCAGATCGTGGCGATGACCGCCCCGCAGATCGGCAACACCGGGGTCAACGAGCAGGACGACGAGGGCGGCCGGATCGCCGTGGCGGGCCTCGTCGTCCGCAACCCGGCCCGGCGGGCCAGCAGCTGGCGCGCCGAGGGCCGGCTCGAGGAGAGCCTGGTCGCGGGCGGGGTCGTGGGCATCGCCGGGGTCGACACCCGGGCGCTCACCCGTCACCTGCGCGATCGCGGCGTGATGCGGGCGGGCATCACGACCGCCGGAACCGCCGCGGCCGACCTGCGAGCGCGCGTGCAAGCCACTCCGCGGATGTCCGGCGCCGACCTGGCGGGCGAGGTCAGCACCGCCGAGCCGTACGTCGTCCCCCCGCTGGGCCGCCGCCGCTTCCGGGTTGCCGCGCTGGACCTCGGCCTCAAGCGGTCGAGCGCCCGCCACCTGGCCGCCGCCGGCTGCGAGGTGCACGTGCTGCCGGCGGCCAGCACCACGGACGACCTGCTCGGAGTCGACCCCGACGGGGTCTTCCTGTCCAACGGGCCTGGTGACCCGGCGACGGCGGTGGCCGCGGTGGCCGCGGTCCGCGGTGTCCTGGAGCGCGACCGCCCGGTGTTTGGGATCTGCTTCGGGCACCAGGTCCTCGCCCGCGCCCTGGCGCTCTCGACGTACAAGCTCCGCTACGGCCACCGCGGGATCAACACGCCGGTGCGCGACCGGGCCACCGGGCGGGTCCACGTGACCAGCCACAACCACGGCTTCGCCGTTGCCGCCCCGCTCGATGGCCCGTTCGACACGCCGTTCGGCCCGGCGGAGGTCAGCGCGGTCTCGCTCAACGACGGGGTGGTGGAAGGGCTGCGCTGCCGCGAGGTGCCGGCCTTCAGCGTGCAGTACCACCCGGAGGCCGCCCCCGGTCCGCACGACGCGACCGGGCTGTTCGCCGCCTTTGTCGACCTGATGGCCGGTGCCAGGGCGCGGGTCGGCTGACGTGCCACGCCGCCGCGACCTGTCCTCGGTCCTGGTGATCGGCTCCGGGCCGATCGTGATCGGCCAGGGCGCCGAGTTCGACTACTCGGGTACCTCGGCCTGTCGGGTGCTGCGGGCCGAGGGACTGCGCGTGATCCTCGTCAACAGCAACCCGGCAACGATCATGACCGACCCCGACGTGGCAGACGCGACGTACGTCGAGCCGGTCACGCCCGAGGTGGTCGCCCGGGTGATCGAGCGGGAGCGCCCGGACGCGCTGCTCGCCACCCTCGGCGGGCAGACCGCGCTCAACACGGCGGTCGCCCTGGCCGACGCCGGCGTGCTGGACCGGTACGGCGTCGAGCTGATCGGCGCCGGTCTCGACGCGATCCGGGCCGGCGAGGACCGGGCCCTGTTCTCGAAGCTGGTCCGCGAGGTGGGTGGAGAGGTGCCGGCCGGGGTCGTGGTCGGCGCGGTGGAGGAGGCCGTCGCGGTGGCGGCCAACCTGGGCTACCCCGTGGTGGTGCGGCCGAGCTTCACCCTGGGCGGTACCGGCTCGGCCCTGTGCCGGCACCCGGCCGGCCTGCGGGCCGCGGTGGCGGCCGGGCTGAGGGCCAGCCCCACGTCCGAGGTGCTGATCGAGGAGTCGGTGCTCGGCTGGAAGGAGTACGAGCTCGAGGTCATGCGTGACCGGGCGGACAACGTCGTGGTCGTGTGCTCCATCGAGAACGTCGACCCGATGGGCGTGCACACCGGCGACTCGGTGACGGTGGCGCCGGCGATGACGCTGACCGACCGGGAGTTCCAGGCGATGCGGGACCTCGCGATCGCGGTGATCCGGGCGGTCGGGGTCGAGACCGGCGGGTCGAACATCCAGTTCGCGGTCAACCCCGGCACCGGCCGGCTGGTGGTCATCGAGATGAACCCGCGGGTGTCGCGGTCGAGCGCGCTGGCGTCGAAGGCGACCGGCTTCCCGATCGCCAAGATCGCCGCCAAGCTCGCGATCGGATACACCCTGGACGAGATCCGCAACGACGTCACCGGGGTGACCCCGGCAAGCTTCGAGCCCACGCTCGACTACGTGGTGGTCAAGGTGCCACGGTTCGCCTTCGAGAAGTTCCCTGGCGCCGACCCCGAGCTCACCACCACGATGAAGTCGGTCGGCGAGGCGATGGCGATCGGGCGGTCCTTCCCGGAGGCGTTGCAGAAGGCCCTGCGCTCGCTCGACGTGGCCGCCGCCGAGCTCGACTTCGCCGCGCCGATGGTCGCTCCGGCGGCCGAGCTGGAGGCCCGGCTGCGGGTGCCGCACGACGGCCGGCTGCAGACGGTCGCGGCCGCGCTGCGGGCCGGCTCGAGCGTCGACGACGTTGCCACGGCCAGTGGGATCGACCCGTGGTTCGTCGACCAGGTGGCGCTGCTCACCGAGGTGGCCGCCGAGCTCGCGGCGGCTCCGGCGCTGCCGGTGGGCCTGCTGCGGCGAGCCAAGCGGCACGGCTTCTCCGACCGCCAGGTGGCCGCGCTGACGGCCGGCACGGAGGACGCCGTCCGCGACCGCCGGCACGAGCTCGGCCTGCGGCCGGTCTACAAGACCGTCGACACCTGCGCAGCCGAGTTCGCCGCGCTCACGCCGTACCACTACTCGAGCTACGAGGAGGAGGACGAGGTCGCGCCATCCGTCCGGCCCGCTGTGATCATCCTTGGCAGCGGGCCGAACCGGATCGGGCAGGGCATCGAGTTCGACTACGCCTGCGTGCAGGCGGCGCTGGCGCTGCGCGCCGCCGGTTACTCGACGGTCATGGTCAACTGCAACCCGGAGACGGTCTCGACCGACTACGACACCGCCGACCGGCTCTACCTCGAGCCGCTGACGCTCGAGGACGTGCTCGAGGTCGTGTACGCCGAGTCGCAGGCCGGCGAGGTCGCCGGTGTGGTGGTCCAGCTCGGCGGGCAGACGCCGCTGGCGCTGGCCGGCCCGCTGGCCGCTGCCGGCGTTCCGGTGGTCGGCACGCCGCCGGTCGCGATCGACCGGGCGGAGGACCGGGCCGCCTTCTCCCGGCTGCTCGCCGCGGTCGGTCTACCGGCCCCGCGGCACGGCCTGGCCACGTCGTACGCCGAGGCCGCCGCGGTGGCCGATGCCGTCGGCTACCCCGTCCTGGTGCGGCCCTCCTACGTGCTCGGTGGCCGCGGCATGGAGATCGTCTACGACGACCGCGGGCTGGCGGCGTACATGAGCGCGCACACTCGGGCCAGCTCTGAGCAGCCGGTGCTGGTCGATCGCTTCCTGGAGGACGCCGTCGAGATCGACGTCGACGCGCTCTACGACGGCCGCGAGCTGTTCCTCGCCGGCGTGATGGAGCACATCGAGGAGGCCGGGGTCCACTCCGGTGACTCCACCTGCACGCTGCCACCCATCAGCCTGGGCGCCGCCGACCTGGTCCGGATCCGCCGCTCCACCGGGGCGATCGCCGCGGCGCTCGGGGTCTGCGGGCTGCTCAACGTCCAGTTCGCGCTGGCCGGCGGTGTGCTCTACGTGCTCGAGGCCAACCCCCGGGCGTCGCGGACGGTGCCGTTCGTGTCCAAAGCCACCGGCGTACCGCTTGCGCGGGCGGCCGCCCGGGTGATGCTCGGCGCGTCGATCGCCTCGCTCCGGGCCGAGGGCCTGCTTCCCGCCGGCGACGGTGCCGACCTGCCGCCGGACGCGCCGGTATCGGTCAAGCAGGCGGTGCTGCCATTCCCGCGGTTCGCCGGCGTGGACACCGTCCTCGGGCCGGAGATGAAGGCCACCGGAGAGGTCATGGGGATCGACGCGGACTTCGGCACCGCGTTCGCCAAGGCGCAGGAGGCGGCGTGCGGCGCGCTGCCGACCAAGGGCTCGGTCTTCGTGAGCATGGCCGACCGGGATAAGCGGGCGATGCTGTTCCCGGTCAAGCGGCTGGCCGACCTCGGGTTCCGCGTGCTCGCCACCGAGGGCACCGCGGCCGTGCTTCGACGCTGCGGCGTCGATGTCACCGTCGTCCGCAAGCACTCGGCCGGCCGCGGACCGGACGGTGAGCCGACCGTGGTCGAGCGGATCCTGGCCGGCGAGGTCGACCTGGTCGTCAACACCCCCGTCGGCGGCTCCTCGGCCGGCCCCCGGCTGGACGGCTACGAGATCCGGGCGGCCGCGGTCGCCCGCGGGGTCCCGTGCGTCACCACCGTGCAGGGACTCGGGGCCTGCGTGCTCGGGATCGAGGCGGTGCTGCGGGGCGAGATCGGCGTCCGGTCGTTGCAGGAGCACATCGCCGCCCTGCGCCGGAGCCCAGTCGCGTCGGGGATCGCCCCGTGAGCCCGCCGGTCCAGGTGCGAGGCGAGGTGCTGGCCGTGCGCACCGTGGGCGCGTACGTCTCGATGACGGTGGTGGCGACGGGGATCGCGGAGGCGGCTCGACCGGGGCAGTTCGTCGCGGTCGGGGTCGGCGGCGAGGACTCGGCGCTGCTGCTGCGCCGGGCGTTCTCGATCTACCGGGTGGCCCAGCGAGGGATGTACGGCGGCACCGTCGAGTTCATCTTCGCGGCCGCGGGCAGGGGCACCCGCTGGCTGGCCGATCGGCGGCCGCACGACTCGCTCGACCTGGTGGGCCCGCTGGGCCGCCCGTTCGCGCTGCCCCGCGAGCCGGCGGTGGCCACCCTGGTAGGCGGTGGTTACGGCAGCGCGCCGCTGTTCCCGCTGGCGGAGGCCCTGCGGGGGCGCGGCTCCCGGGTTTACTTCGTCCTGGGGGCCGCCAGCGGAGACCGGCTCTTCGGCGCCCTCGACGCCAAACGGATGGCGGACGGCGTCGCGTTCACCACCGAGGACGGCTCGGTGGGGGACCGCGGCCGGGTCTCCGACGTGCTGCCCGGCGTACTCGCGCGGAGCCGCTCGGAGGTCGTCTACGCGTGCGGGCCGATGGGGATGCTGGCCGCGGTCTCCACCGCCGCGGCGGACGCCGGCATCCCATGTCAGGTTGCGGTAGAGGAGGCGATGGCCTGCGGCATCGGGGTCTGCATGACCTGCGTGCTGCCGGTTGTCGGGCAGGACGGCGTGACCCGGATGGTGCGCTCCTGCGTCGAGGGTCCGGTCTTCCACGGTGAGCGGGTGCGCTGGGCCGACCTGGGAACGGTCCCGATCGACGCCCTCGGCGCGCCCGCCGGAGCGGTGAGTGAGCGGTGAACCGCTCCATGACGCTGCTGCCGGCCGCCGGCACGCCGCCCGCGGCCGCGGGGCCGATCCCAGAGGTGGACCTCGCGACGACGCTCGCGGGAGTCGAGTTCCCCAACCCGGTCTTCACCGCGTCGGGGTGCGCGGCGGCCGGACAGGAGCTGGGCCAGTTCTTCGACGTGGCGGAGCTCGGCGGCCTGGTCACCAAGTCGATCCTGCTGGAGCCGCGCGCCGGGCGGCCCACCCCGCGGATGGCCGAGACACCGAGCGGGATGCTGAACTCGATCGGCCTGCAAGGTCCGGGGATCGGCGCGTTCCTCGACCGGGACCTGCCCTGGCTCGCCTCGCGGGGGGCCCGCGCGGTCGTCTCCATCGCCGGTGCCCGGGTCGAGGACTACGCCGAACTCGCCGGCCGGCTGCGGGGACAGCCGGCGGTCGCCCTGCTCGAGGTCAACATCTCCTGCCCGAACGTGGAAGACCGGGGCGCCGTGTTCGCCTGCGACCCGACGGCGGCGGCCGCGGTGGTCGCGGCGGTCCGCTGCGCCGCACCACCCGGCGTACCGGTCTTCGCCAAGCTCTCGCCGGACGTGACCGACATCGTGGCGGTTGCGCGGGCCTGCGTGGAGGCGGGGGCGGGGGGGCTCTCGATGATCAACACGCTGCTCGGCATGGCGGTCGACACGACGACTCTGCGGCCGGTGCTCGCGGGGGTCACCGGGGGACTGTCCGGACCGGCGATCCGCCCGGTGGCCGTGCGTTGTGTCTGGCAGGTGCACGCGGCGCTCCCCGAGGTACCGATCCTGGGGATGGGAGGGATCCGGACCGGGCTCGATGCGTTGGAGTTCCTGCTGGCCGGAGCCTCGGCCGTCTCCGTGGGGACCGCGATCTTCGGCGATCCCAGCGCGCCGGTCCGGGTGCTGGCCGAACTGCGTACGGCGCTGGTGGAGCGCGGGATCTCCCGGCTGGCCGACGTCGTCGGGCTGGCGCACCGCCCGCCGGCGCCCCCGCATCTGACCGGACCGGAGCCCCCGGGCGCGGCCGATGCTGACCCGGAGGGCACATGACGACGGCGTACTCCGTTAACCCGGTCGAAGGCCGGTGGGCGGGCGGACTGGCGCCCATTGCGGTGGCCCTGGACGCACCCGACCTGGACAGCGCCCGCCGCTGGGCGACTGCGGTCCAACGGTACGTCCAAGTGGTCAAGATCGGACTGGAGATGTTCTGCCGCCACGGGCCCGACGGGGTGGCCGCCGTCCGCGAGGTGACGTCCGCCGGGCTGTTCCTCGACCTCAAGCTGCACGACATCCCTGCGACCGTCGCTGGCGCGGCCCGCTCGGTGGCCCCGTTGCGGCCGCACTACTTGACGGTGCACGCCGCCGGCGGGGCTGAGATGGTGCGGGCCGCGGTGGAGGCTGCCCCGGAGGTGATGATCGCCGGCGTGACGGTCCTGACCTCTCTCGACCAGGACGACCTGGCCGCAGTTGGACTGGCCGGCCCGCCGCGAGACGCCGTACGCCGGCTCGCGGCGCTCGCAGTGGCGGCCGGCGCCCGGGCGGTGGTGTGCTCGCCGCACGAGGTCGCCGCCGTGCGCGCCGAGGTGGGCCCCGGCGTGACGTTGATCACCCCGGGGGTACGGCCGGTCGGTACATCGGCGCAGGACCAGGCCAGGGTGGCCACTCCACGCGAGGCGATGGACGCCGGGGCCGACCTGCTGGTGATCGGGCGGCCGATCACCGCCGCCGCCGACCCCGGCGCGGCGGCGGCCGAGATTGCCGCCACCCTGGTGCCCTGACCCGCACACGTTGCCGGAAGGGCCGAGTTGTCGCTAGGTTTCCGCCGCCCGCTGTACGTCGCCGCCGGTGGGCTGGCCCATTCAGATGCCCGCACGTCGCACCGAGGTGAACCGCAGTGGCCCTCCCGTCTCTGACCCCCCAGCAGCGCACCGCCGCCCTGGCAAAGGCCGCGGAAGCTCGCCGTGCCCGCGCCGAACTGAAGAGCAAGCTGAAGTCATCGGGCACCTCGCTCTCCCAGGTGCTCAAGAGCGGCGAAACCGACGAGGTGATCGGCAAGATGAAGGTCTCCGCGGTTCTGGAGGCCATGCCGGGCGTGGGCAAGGTGCGGGCGGCGCGGATCATGGACAAGATCGGTATCTCGCCGGCTCGCCGGATCCGGGGTCTCGGGGCCAACCAGCGGAGCGCGCTGCAGCGGGAGTTCTCCGCCGGTGACGCCGGCGCCTGACGCCGGTCGGCTCACGGTCCTGTCCGGCCCGTCCGGGGTCGGCAAGGGAAGCGTTGTCGCCGCCGTCCGGCGGCGCCACCCACAGGTGTGGCTGTCGGTGTCGGTGACCACCCGGCACCCCCGCCCCGGGGAGATCGACGGCGTGCACTACCGGTTCGTCGCGCCCGCGGAGTTCGAGGGGATGGTCGTTGGCGGCGATCTGCTCGAGCACGCCGAGTACGCCGGTCACCGCTACGGCACCCCGGGGGCGCCGGTATTCGAGCGGCTGGCGGCCGGCGTACCGGCCCTGCTCGAGATCGAGCTGCAGGGCGCCCGGCAGGTGCGGGCCGCACTGCCGAGTGCCCGGCTGGTTTTCCTGTCCCCACCGTCGTGGGACGAGCTGGTCCGCCGGCTCACCGGCCGACACACCGAGGACGACGAGGTCGTCCGCCGGCGCCTCGCCACCGCCCGGATAGAACTGGCCGCCGAGACGGAGTTCGACGAGGTGGTGGTCAACGACACCGTCGATTCCGCGGCGGACCGGCTGGTAACCTTGATGTCGATCTAACCCTCGAGGAGACTCTTGTCCGGCACCGCACCGAACCCCGTCGGCATCACCAACCCGCCGATCGACGAGCTGCTCGAGGCCACCGACTCCAAGTACAGCCTGGTGATCTACGCCGCCAAGCGGGCCCGGCAGATCAACGCCTACTACTCGCAACTCGGCGAGGGGCTGCTCGAGTACGTCGGTCCGCTGGTCGAGACCCAGGTGCACGAGAAGCCGCTCTCGATCGCGCTGCGCGAGATCAACGAAGGCCTGCTGTCCCACGAGTCGGTCGAGGACTAGCTCCTCGCATGCCTGCCGAGGCGGGCCGCCCGCGGGTCGTCCTCGGCGTAGCCGGTGGGATCGCGGCGTACAAGGCGGTCGAGCTGCTCCGGCTGCTCACCGAGACCGGCCACGCCGTCCGGGTGGTTCCAACCGAGAGCGCCCTGCGGTTCGTCGGCATACCCACCTGGGCGGCCCTGTCGGGCGCGTCGGTGGCGACCGGCGTCTGGGACGAGCCTGAGTCGGTACCGCACGTGCGGCTGGGCCGCGAGGCCGACGTCGTGGTCGTGGCGCCGGCCACGGCCGACCTGCTCGCCAGGGCGGCCGCCGGCCGCGCCGACGACCTGCTCACGGCGACCCTGCTCACCGCGCGCTGCCCCGTCGTGTTGGCGCCGGCCATGCACACCGAGATGTGGGAGCACCCGGCCACCCGCGCCAACGTCGCGACGCTGCGCGTCCGCGGCGTCGTGGTCCTGGAGCCGGGGGTCGGTCGGCTGACCGGCGCCGATTCGGGCCCGGGCAGGTTGCCGGATCCGGCCGAGATCGCGGCCATCGTGCGCCGCGTTCTCGCCCGCGGCGGGGCCGGGGCCGACCGCCCGGACCTTGCCGGACGTCGGGTCGTCATCTCCGCCGGCGGCACCCGTGAGCACCTGGACCCGGTCCGGTTCCTGGGCAACCGCTCCTCCGGCCGGCAGGGCTACGCGCTGGCGCGCACCGCAGCCGCCCGCGGTGCCGAGGTGACCCTGGTCGCCGCCAACGTCGACCTGCCCGACCCGGCCGGCGCCAAGGTGGTCCGGGTGGTGAGCGCCGAGGATCTGCTCGCGGCGGTGACGCCGGCGGCCCAGGAGGCCGACGCCGTCGTGATGGCCGCCGCTGTCGCAGACTTCCGCCCGGCCAGTCTGTCGGCCAGGAAGATCAAGAAGGGTGACGGTGACCAGGCGCCGGTCGAGGTGGTCCGGACCCCGGACGTGCTCGCCGCGCTGGTGGCGGGGCGCCGGCCGGAGCAGGTGCTGGTCGGGTTCGCGGCCGAGACCGACGACGTGCTGGCCCACGGGCGGGCCAAGCTGGCGGCGAAGGGCTGCGACCTGCTCGTCGTCAACCGGGTCGGTGACGGGGTGGGCTTCGAGGTGGACACCAACGCCGCGGTGGTGCTGGGTGCCGACGGTTCCACGACCGACGTACCGCTGGGTTCCAAGGAGGCTCTCGCCGACGTCGTATGGGACCTGGTGGTGGCGAGGCTCGACTCCGGCTGACCCTCCGCCGCCCGCTCCGAGCGTCAATCGGCCGGATCGGCGACCCGCGCTGGCTAGACTGCACGGCACCAGCACCGTGCCGACCGCGGTCGCGCCGGTCGACATTTCGTCCTCAGGGAGATTCGTGTCCCGGCGCCTGTTCACCTCGGAGTCCGTCACCGAGGGCCATCCTGACAAGATCGCCGACCAGATCAGCGACTCGATCCTGGACGCGCTGCTCAAGGACGACCCGAGAAGCCGGGTCGCCGTCGAGACGCTGATCACAACCGGCCAGGTGCACGTCGCCGGTGAGGTGACCACCGAGGCGTACGCCGACATCCCGGCAATCGTGCGCGAGCGCATTCTCGAGATCGGCTACGACTCGTCGAAGAAGGGCTTCGACGGCGCCTCCTGCGGCGTATCGGTGTCCATCGGCTCGCAGTCGCCGGACATCGCCCAGGGCGTCGACGAGGCCTACGAGGCCCGGGTCGAGGGTGACGAGGACGAGCTGGACCGGCAGGGCGCCGGCGACCAGGGCCTGATGTTCGGCTACGCCTGCGACGACACGCCCGAGCTGATGCCGCTGCCCATCGCGCTGGCGCATCGGCTGGCCTTCCGGCTCACCGCGGTGCGGAAGAGCGGGACCGTGCCCTACCTGCGGCCGGACGGCAAGACCCAGGTGACCATCGAGTACGTCGAAGGCAGACCGGTGCGGCTGGACACCGTCGTGGTCTCCAGCCAACACGCGGGCGACATCGACATCGAGGGGCTGCTGAAGCCCGACATCGCCGAGCACGTGATCGGGCCCGAGGTGGCCGCCGTCGGCATCGAGTGCGAGGGGTACCGGCTGTTGGTGAACCCCACCGGGCGGTTCGAGGTCGGGGGCCCGATGGGCGACGCCGGGCTGACCGGCCGCAAGATCATCGTTGACACGTACGGCGGCATGGCGCGGCACGGCGGTGGCGCCTTCTCCGGCAAGGACCCCTCCAAGGTGGACCGTTCCGGGGCCTACGCGATGCGCTGGGTGGCCAAGAACGTCGTCGCCGCCGGGCTGGCCAGCCGGTGCGAGGCGCAGGTCGCCTACGCCATCGGAAAGGCGCACCCCGTGGGGCTGTTCATCGAGACCTTCGGCACCGAGACGGTGCCCGTGCAGCAGCTTCAGGACGCGGTGGTGTCGGTGTTCGACCTGCGACCGGCCGCCATCATCCGCGACCTCGACCTGCTGCGGCCCATCTACGCGCAGACGGCGGCGTACGGGCACTTCGGACGTCCCGATCTGGACTTCACCTGGGAGGCGACCAACCGGGTCGACGCGTTGCGGGCCGCCGTCGGCGCGTAGGGCGCCGTTTCATCGCCCTCGGCAGGCAGTGGCTTGCCTACCGGTTGGATCGATCCACGTTTCCTGTACTCGCCGTTTCCGGCGAATTTGGCGAGTACACGCACCAACGATCGATCCTTTCGACGCGTGTCCGAGCCCGGCGGTAGAAAGCGGCTGTGAAGGCCTCCGGCGGTGCTGCTGAGCCAGGCCCGGCCGCGAAGGTTCTCCCGGTGGCACGGGTGGCCGTCGACGTGGCGCTGGCCCACCTCGACCGGCCGTTCGACTACGCCGTACCGGCCTCCATGGACGCCGCCGCGGTCGTGGGCAGCCGGGTGCGGGTGCGCTTCGCCGGGCAGCTGGTCGACGGCTTCGTCCTGGAGCGGCGAGGCGCCAGTGAGCACGTCGGCCGGCTGACGCCGCTGGCGCGGGTGGTGTCTGCGGAGCCGGCGCTCAGCGCCGAGGTGGTCGGGCTGGCGCGGGCGGTCGCCGACCGCTACGCCGGCACGCTGGCCGACGTGCTTCGGCTGGCGGTGCCGCCGCGGCACGCGCGAGTCGAGACGGGCGCGGCCGCCGCCGCCCCGAGCTCCCCGCCCCCGCCGCCGGCGACCGGGCTGTGGGCGGGGTATCCCACCGGCCCGGCGTTCCTCCGTGCCCTGGCGGCGGGGAGGCGACCGCGGGCGGTTTGGACGGCGCTGCCCGGCCCGGGCTGGCCGGCTGAGCTGGCGGCGGCCGTCCAGGCCACCCTGGCCGGCGGTCGAGGGGCGGTTGTCGTCGTACCGGATGCCCGCGACGTGAGCCGGGTCGACGCCGCGCTCAGGGCCGTCCTGGGAGCCGGTCGACACGTTGCGCTGACCGCCGACCTGGGGCCGGCCGAGCGCTACCGGCGGTGGCTTGCAGTCCGCCGGGGGGCGGTGCGGGCGGTCGTGGGCACCCGGGCCGCCGCATTCGCGCCGGTCGCCGACCTCGGGCTGGTCGCCATCTGGGACGACGGCGACGACCTGCATGCCGAGCCGCGGGCGCCCTACCCGCACGCCCGGGATGTGCTGGTGACGCGTGCGCACCGCACCGGGTCCGCCGCGCTGCTCGGCGGGTCGGCACAGACCGCGGAGGGAGCGGCCCTGGTGGCCGCCGGTTGGGCTCGTCCGCTGGCTCCTTCGACGGCCGCCGTCCGGGCTCGGGCTCCGCGGGTGGAGGCGGCCGGCGACGAGACGCAACGGGCCCGCGACCCGGCGGCCGCAGCAGCCCGGTTGCCGTCGCTGGCCTGGGCCGCTGCGCGGGAGTCCCTGCACGCGGGTGCGCCGGTGCTGGTCCAGGTGCCGCGTCGCGGCTACCGACCGGCGCTCGCCTGCCGTCGGTGCCGGACCCCGGCGCGCTGTACCTCCTGTGCAGGCCCGCTCGGCCAGGCTGCGGCGGCCGCGGATTCCGACGCCGTACCGGCCTGTCGTTGGTGCGGGCGGCTGGCGGTGGGCTGGAGCTGCCCGGTGTGTGCCGGCTCACAGCTCCGGGCGACCGTGGTGGGTGCCCGCCGTACAGCCGAGGAACTGGGGCGGGCCTTTCCCGGTACGCCGGTCCGCACGTCCGGCCGCGACTCGGTGCTAACGACGGTCGCCGCCGAGCCGGCGCTGGTGGTCGCCACCCCGGGCGCGGAGCCGCTGGCCGAGGGCGGGTACGGCGCGGTCCTGCTGCTCGACGGCTGGGCGCTGCTGACCCGGCCGGACCTGCGGGCGGGGGAGGAGGCGCTACGCCGTTGGCTGGCGGCGGCCGCCCTGGCCCGGCCGGCCGATGTCGGCGGTCGGGTCGTGGTGATGGCCGACGGTGGTCTGCGCCCCGTGCAGGCCCTGGTGCGGTGGCGGCCGAGCTGGCATGCCGAGCGGGAGCTGGCCGAGCGCACCACACTGGGATTTCCGCCGGCAGTGCGGATGGCGGCCGTGTCCGGCGAAGCCGCCGCGGTGGCCGATCTGCTGGCGCTGGCCGTGCTGCCGGCCTCGGCGCAGGTCCTCGGGCCGGTGCCGGTCGATCCCATCGGCGCGCCGGCGCGATCGGTCGAGCCGACGCCGGAGCGGGCGCTGGTGCGGGTCCCGCTCCACGACGGTGCGGCGTTGGCCACGGCCCTGCATGTCGCGGTCGCCGCCCGGACGGCGCGCAAGGCGGCCAAGACCGTTCGGGTGCAGCTCGACCCGCTCGACCTGCTGTAGATGACGCCGGGTCGTCACCTGAATGCGTCGCGCCTTCCATGTTCCGGTAGCGGTACGCCCTCCGAGGTCTCAGGGCGACTGGACGCGTACTCGGCCCTCAGTGGACAGCCCGGCAGGTGCTCCGAGCCGTCAGCGGCTCGCGTCGGTTTCGTCACTGCGCCTCGGCTGCTTGCGGATCTCGGTCCAGTATTCCACCCGTATGTCATCGTCAATGATCACAGGGACGCGCTCGCCGTACAACCGGTCCCCACCATTGTGCTTCGGCCCGGAGATCCAGTACTCGTCTCCGGTCTCGATCTCATAGTGGTTGGCCTTGAAACCAGCGATCGGGAGCCGTTGAAAGATGTTGTCCCGGTAGTAGACGCGTTTCATACTCTTCGAGAAGGAGACGCGGCCGATGCGAGCTGGCCCCGAGAGCCCCTCCGCCTTGGACTCGATGTACATGATCCGGGTCCTCACGCCGAACATTCTTCCACGTGAGGACCAGAAGTGTCTTTTCTTTAGAGGGAGCAGGCACTTCCATCGGCGTGTGTTTGGACACTCGGGACGGTGCGGGCGTGGCTCATCTCGACAACCTCTGTGGTCTGCGCAACGTCATATTCGTCGCCATGTTGTCTGCCCTGCAGCCGAATGACGGGCTTTCCCCACATGCGAGGGTCTGCACAGTTGTGCCTTTGCCACGCTCAGAATGTCGGTCGGCGCGGCTAGAATAGAACACAGTTTCGAAGCGGCAAGGCAAGGAGGTGGCCATGAGCACGCTGATGTCGGCGATCGACGAGTACGCCGGCGCGGATCTGGGCGCCTTTCCCGATGCCGCTCTGGCCGCGGACCTGGCCGAT